>Ga0209353_10000021_pt1 | contig 98518 bp, 127 predicted proteins | sample LauGreSpBDMM15SD_2_FD_187561 | JGI IMG/M metagenome (GOLD analysis project Ga0209353, IMG submission 187561) | Freshwater lake microbial communities from Lake Michigan, USA - Sp13.BD.MM15.SD (SPAdes) (version 2) | ecosystem: Environmental > Aquatic > Freshwater > Lake | place: Lake Michigan... | reverse complement strand
AAAATGATTTTGTGAAGATACCCAATTCGATACCAGTATTCTGGCACTTTGCATTATCAAAAGCGATATTATATGCGGTGAGAGTAGGGTTATATCGGGAAACCATCGACAGCAACCAGTTATTGATTACCTTGACGGAGGCAATAATGCGCTCACCATTATCAAGCAAATCATTATAGTTTGCCATGCGGCGGGATACTGATTCACGCGCCCAGATACCCTTAGCCTTGGTATCATAAAAAAGGTCGTCGATACCAAATGTTTCGAGTACCAAAGCCGAGAATGTCTCGACGACATTACCCTTTGCGTCAACTACTACCGCACCAAAATCGACTACCTTATCGGTAATGGTGGTTTCAGTATCGACGATAATATAATAGGTTTTCATTTTAGTGTCCTTGCTTTGAGGGAATATAAACGCCGCGAATACCAAACTTGTCACATACTGTTTTGAGATACTGTATATTGTCCTCGTAAAAAGTAATCTCGGCATCTTTGAAGTTTTTAAGGTTAAAAAACTTCTGCAAACCCTTGATTTTAAGCAACCCGCCAGATATAGAATCGCCTTCTTTGCGAGATATTAGATAATCGGGTTGACCGAGTATGTCGGAAACGAATTTATAATCTAAAGCACCCATTACTCGGGCGGTTGCGATAATAACAAAACATTCAGTATCGGCCAAATCTGCACGATACTGTTCAGCCAGAGGCAATAATGAATCTGACATAACCTTATCTTGATTTTCTTTCCAATAATCTAGGTCGATTCTGATGCCGTCGATAGCCCGATACCTATGCAAACTGCACACAATAGTACCATCCATGTCGTATATCTGAACCCGCTTGATAGCCATTTTCTGAACCCTTTTTGTTGCGATGCCTTAGTGTAACCCGAAACGCCCACCAGCGCAAGCCCCTATTCGTCGTGGGGTTATTTGTCGGCCAGGAGTTGCAGCAAGCCCAAACCCCATAAATTCTTTTTTGTCAATAGGTGTAAACACCTATTGACGCGCCGCGCGCGGCGGTGTATAATTTTGGCGCCCCAAAATGTCTCATTTTGGACCTAGGGAAAACACCTAGAAGAAAGTGCTTGACAGCACCCAATTTTATGTGATAAAATTGGCGCCCGAATAAGGGTTAACCCTTATTCGGTATTATTATTTAGCCAGCATGAATAGTCCGATATTACTAAAGGCATATCCGGTGTAGATAATAAAATTTGGAATCGAACCCTTGAATAACTGGGTAATACCAATACCGAAATAAACAACCCCGATAATAATAATAAGATAATTTGAATTCATTTTACAATCTCCATTGTGTGATAAGTATCTGCGGGCAAACCATATTGAATCATGATAATCTGCCATGTCTTGCCGTGCCAGCGATTACCTTTTGGAAAACCATTTTTATTGTAGTCAACTTGATGGCATAACTCGTGGGGAATAATAACATTATGCATTATGTCGGGATGCTGAATCATAAACTTAGTGCCGACCACAATTTTATTTTCCAGCACTAGGCAATGCCCTGCTGTTTTGGTGAAACGATTTGACAATTCAAACTTAGGGAAAACCATAGCACCATGTTGCTGCTGCAATTTTGCCCATGCCGTTTGCGCGGTGGCAAGCACTTCGATGAGGATGTCGTTTTGTGTTTTCATGTGTTCCATTCTACAGCCACCAACCAATCTGTCAAGCCCCTATTTTTTGTGGGGTCTTTCCGTGGCCGTGTGGAAATAGTGTAAACGATTTACACTATTTCGACCAGGCCACCCAAATCTTTTTTGTCAATAGGTGTAAACACCTAGAAGAAAAACCTTGACACCCACCATTTTACTGTGGTAAAATGGCGCCTATTAGGGTTTACCCTAATAGGCTGGCTGTCAATAGGGGTTTCCCCCTATTGATTAACCGATTTTCGCCAACACCTTTTGCAGTGCCGACTTCGATGCCTTGGTGAGCGAATCAGCCTCGGCCTCGGTCAGTCCACACACCGCAGCCAGTCGGTCAGCCAGATCATCCTTACGGGTTACAGGCTCACCAGTCTTGGTGACTGGTGCAGCCTTTTGGTACACGCCCTCGCGTGACAACTTGGCAACCACAGATCGCACGCTCTTGCCAAACTCAACAGCCAAACCCTCGACAGTCTCGCGCGTCGGGGCCGACAGATAAGCCTCCAGCATGGTGTTGGTTTGCTCGTCGGTATAGTTCACAATTTTTTCAGCCATTATTTGCTCCAGTTAAAAAAGTAAAGAAAGAGGGGAAACCCTATGATAGCAGCAGCGGTACAAGCCTGCAAGAAAAAACGCATCTTAGCGTACAGCGTCATCATGCGAAAAACTCCATGTCGAAACCTTCGGCCTCTTGCTCGTCCATGTATCGGATCTCGTCCCGAGCCTCGGTGATGAGATCGAACATCATCTGTTCGGCATCCATCATCTCATCGAAAGCCCCATCACCGCTAGGGTTCAGCGAGTATTCAACGCAACGATTAGCGTAGGCGATAGCAGCATCAGCCAGATCACGGCGAAGGCTCAGAGCAAGCACGTTGTTTTGGGTAGCGTTCATTTTCATTTTCTCCTTAGGTGATGATGAGGTCGATCATTTCGAGGTCACAGAATAACACAAGCCAGTCAAGATCGCAAGTGTCGCCAGCATCAAATTCCATGCTAGTCGAGGACACCACGCTGACTTGGTTGTTGTCGAACAGATTCTTGACAGCAGTTACTTGGTACATTTCGTTCCCTTTCTTGATTCGATGGATCTATTATGATCAAAATTCAGGCTCATGTCAACACCTATTTTTTGTGGGGTTATTAGCCAGGCGGCCCAGGTTAACCGTGTAAAGTGTGCAAACTACGTTAGCCAGGTTAACCGTGTAAAGTGTGCAAACTACGTTAGCCAGGTTAAGTAGTTAAACTGATTTGATTGAGTAAAGTGGCCAAAGTGATGTGCAAGGGTAAGTCCCTATTGACGGGGGAGGGGCGGGTGTGGTAGACTAGGGGGGTTCGGAGACTGGTTGAACTCTGTAACGCGGGGGCCCACCCACACGGCCAACTTCAAAAAATTTCCACACAACTTTCGGTGCCAACCCACCCCCAAAAAATTTTCATACTTGCAAAAACTTTCCCAACCTGCTATAATGATCTCTCAACTACAATAATAATCCCAAATGTTGCCCACAATTCTCCCAAATAGTCACCCCGCGGAACCTCTCCAAATTTCTCCGGAAGCCCTCGAAGTGGCTAACAGCTATCTCACAAGCCAATCTCACCAAAAAGTGGCTGAAGACCTAGACTTGCCCGAGACCGTAGTGCTGGGCTACCTAGACCGTCCCGAGGTAAAACGGTACATTGATCAGGTGTTCTTCGATCAAGGGTTCAACAACCGGTTTATGCTACGCAAGGCAATGGATACCCTCATTAGCCGCAAGTTTCAAGAACTGGACGATGCAGACGTTGGATCCTCAAAAGACATTGCTGATCTCCTAGCTCTTAGCCACAAAATGACTATGGAACAACTAGACCGGCAGATTCAGTTGGAGAAACTAAAAGACAAAACACCCACAACCCAAACAAACATTCAAATAAACGATCTCTCAAACCACCAACGGTTGTTAGAACGACTACTCCAAAACAAACTATGAATTATTACAATCGAGGGGTTGGTTATCTAGAAAAAGCCAACTACGCAAAAGCCCTGACATTCTTTAAAAAAGAACGTCATATATTCAAAGAACTCTACCTAAACATGGGTAGTTGCTACAAGTACTTAGGCGATGATAACAAAGCTTATTACCACTACCTAAAGTCCACAGAGTCTTCAATACCTTTTTCCGATGGGACTTATGGAACCTATGACCTAGCTTTAAATAATCTGGGCCTAATGAACTACATGGCAGAGTCAGATGACGTAGCCATTAACTATTACCTAGAGGCCCTAAAGACAACCCCAGACTTTCACTCTTGTCGTTGGCACCTAGGAATCGCACAGTACCGTAAGTACCTATCCGGTGATATCACTTACCGTGACGAAGCTGTTGTGAACTACGACTTTAGGTTTTACCAAAAGTCGAATTATACTGCAATTGATAGCACACTACCACGTTGGGATGGTGTTAGTAGGGGCGAGTCCGTAGTGGTCCTAGCGGAACAGGGTTTGGGAGATAAGTTTCAGTGGTTGCGTTATGCTAAGTTGTTGGAGGGTTACTTTGATAAAGTATGGATTCAAATCCCTGAGTGTTTGCACGAGCTTTATGTTGATTACAGGGTATGTACAAAGGTTTCTGACACTGACGCTACGTGTTGTGTTCCACTATGCTCACTAACTCGTTACTTTGATATTGATGCAGCACCACACAACTACTTAATCAAACCAGAACCCCACAACTTTGACACTAGTAACTTTCGTATTGGTATTGTTAATACCGGATCTACCGGTCATATTAATGATGTAAACCGATCTTGCAGTATTCACCACTTTTTAGGACTCGCCCGACCGGGGGTCTCACTATACAACCTTAGTCCTGGTGCTCGGGAGGTTAAGGGAATCACTAATCTAAATCCTGCCTCATGGACCGAGACTGCTAGATACTTACGGGGACTAGACCTGGTAATTAGTGTAGATACCTCGGTTGTGCACCTAGCAGGTATACTAGACGTACCGTGTTGGGTTTTAATGCCTAAAAAGGACACTGACTTCCGTTGGGGGACTTCTGAGCTTGGCGATTCCAACGTGTGGTATCCCACGGTAAAGGTATTTAGAAACCCCGGTGATTGGGATCGTGTATTTAAGGTTGTAAAGGAGCTGTTAAAAAATGTTAAAAACAATTGATAGTCGTTGGGGTGAAACAACCTTTTTCTTAAAAGACGAGTACGTTGGTCGTTCGCTCTGGTACTACGGCGAGTACAACCCAGACGAAACAGAAAAGATTATCGAGCTTGCTGGTTCGACTACCGGCATCTGCTTAGACATTGGTTCAAATATTGGTGTTATTAGCCAAGCACTGACGCACTCCGGCCACACAGTTCATGCTTGGGAGCCCCAACCAGAAGTGTTTAAGTTGCTGAGACGTAACGCTCCTAGTGCTACGGTTTATAATGCAGCTGTTGGTAATCTGGAGGGTGTAGTACAAATGCCAAAGGTCCACTATTCCGAAAAGGGCAACTTTGGTGGGCTTAGCATTGGTACTCGCGGTAAACTTGGTGTTTATGATGTGCCCCTAGTCACTATTGATAGCTATAACCTGCCGAAAGTAGGATTTATTAAGCTAGATGTAGAAGGTTATGAGACCCTAGCACTGAAAGGGGCTGTTGAAACTATTCGTCGCGATCGGCCCATTCTTTACGTTGAAGACGATCGAGCTGACCGTAGTGTGGAACTACGTAAGTTTATTAGTTCACTGGGCTATTCGATAACAGAACATCGTCCACACCTATTTCGTGCTAAAAACTTTTTTAACTGCAGCAAGAATTGCTGGGATCGGTTATACGCCTCCCACAATCTAATCTGCCATCCACTATGACGCTAGTAGTATCCCGCGACAACATTTCTCGTACGGAAATTCAGCTGTTTGATCCTGTAGACCGTTTTATTAAACTACCAGTTGAAAACTATCTAAAGTTACTAGACTTTGGGGGTACTAATGTTTGGGAGAATTTAAACCGACCACAGATAGCACTAATCAATGCTGTTAATTCACCAGACTACCGCTTCATTACTGCTGCACTATCTCGCCGCCTAGGCAAAACGTTTATTGCTAATGTAATTGGACAGTTGGTAGTTCTAGTGCCTAACTGTAATGTCTTAATCATGAGTCCTAATTTTAGCTTGTCTAGCATTAGTTTTGAACTACAACGCAAGCTGATAAAGACGTTTGATATTGAGGTGGCTAAGGACAATCTAAAAGATAAGGTGATCGAGCTTACAAATGGCAGTTCTGTGCGTATGGGATCGCTGTCTACAGTGGATTCGTGTGTTGGTCGTTCGTATAACCTAATCATCTTTGACGAGGCTGCGCTAGGGTCAGATGCCGAAGCAGCATTTAACGTTTCACTACGCCCGACCCTAGATCGTCCGGGATCAAAAGCAATCTTTATTTCAACGCCTCGCGGTAAGAACAATTGGTTTTCTCGTTTCTACGATCGTGGCTTTTCTAGTGCTTACCCAGAATGGTGCTCACTACAAGCCGACTACACTGAAAATGAGCGTATGTCGGATAAAGACGTGAAGGAAGCTCGGGCATCGATGACAAAAGCAGAGTTTGAGCAAGAATACCTAGCGTCCTTCACAGTATTCGCTGGTCAGATCTTTGAGTTTGATGCTGCGGAACACGTTGTAGAGTTTGACCGCAATACTCACAGTAAAGTAGAAGTTATCGGAGGACTAGATCCTGGATATAGAGATCCTACTGCTTTTGTTGTTGTAGCGTATATTGCTGAGGAAGACATATTCCATATCGTGGATGAGTACCAAGCTTCGGAAGCAACAACATCACAGCATGCTCAGGCTATCACAGATCTTAATACCCTATGGGGAATTGAAACCATATTTATTGATAGTGCAGCAGCACAGTTTGCTGGTGACTTAGCTTATACTTACAATATTGCTACTATTAAAGCTAAAAAGCAGGTATTAGAAGGTATCGCGTATTTACAGACCATTATTAGTCAGGGTCGATTACGGGTGGCTCCACATTGTAGTAATACTCTGCTGATGCTAGACCAATATCAGTGGGACACTAGTAATACACTGAACCGAGAGCGGCCAGTTCATGACCATACTAGCCACATTGCAGATGCCTTACGCTACGCACTTTATACGTATACAATATGATAACAGGAATCTATAAGCTAACCTTTCCATCAGGAATGTTTTATATTGGAAAGTCTAACGACATAAAAAACCGTTGGCGTCAACATTACGATAACCTTGTAAAGGGTAAAGGCTCTAGTCGTATGCAGGCTGAGTTCAATCGTTACAAGGACTACACACAAGAAGTTCTACTAGAGTGCCACCACGACCACATCGACATAATGGAAACCTACTTTATTAACTACAGTAATAAAGGCATGATGCTTAACACCATCTTTGCCCAACCTCTGCCCCCAGAACAGTACGATCCTATTCTGCAAAATATGGGATTGTTACGTTACAGCACTTCACAGCACGTAAAAGCCCTAGCAGAACAGACTGTAACAATAAAAAATCTACAGGCCGAACTAGCCCGTGAACGCGCTAAGCCTGCTATAGTAATTAAAGAGTATGGAGACAGTACTGTTTACGTACAAGAACTTCAAGCTGAGATTGACGAACTAGAAATAGAAAATGAATACTTACTAAGTCGTTTACAACTAATAAAAGGCGATGTAAAAAAGTCCAGCTGGTTTAAACGTATTTTTGGTTAATAAAAACCCTGATAGTATAACAACTATCAGGGTTTTTTGTTTTGGTAGGTAGCAAAATTTTATTGTTGACTTTGATTCCCTGTAATGATATAATAAGTGAGTTGAAAAAATTTGGTGATAAAAATGGCAAAGAATACGGATAACAAACGTATTGCAGTAAAGCACGTTAGAGACAAGGCTAAGTCAGCATACGAAAAGAGTGACCACTGTTGCATTTGTGATGGGCGTGAAGATCTAGAACTTCATCATACGCATAGTATTACTATACTGTTAAATGATTGGGCTCACAAAAAGGGTTACGACATTAGCACTGATGCGGGCATCTTGGAAGTACGCGACGAGTTCATTGAGACCCACCACAAACAAATTTACGAAGACGTTTACACCCTGTGTAATCGTCACCATGTCAAGCTGCACAGCATTTATGGAAAAGCACCTGCAACGCACAGTGCTCCAAAACAAACCCTGTGGATACAAAAACAAAGAGAAAAATTCCTAGGGGGCGAAACAGGTATTAAAACTGTAGCCACTGCCGGAACTTTTGCTCAGTTTTACTAAGGAAAAATATGGCTTGGTATAATCCCAAGGATTGGTTTAAAGACAACACAGAAAAGTTAAATCCTGCCCAAGAAATTATTGCACGGCATGAAGGCAGCTTTATTGGTAGTAGCTATCATATTAGCTACTCAAGTGCTTTTAATGCTTTAGAGTCTGTAAACCGTGGTACTAATTTAATTGTTAGTGCGTGCAGTAGCATGGATTACGACATTAAAGATAAGAAAATTGAAGGTGTAGCTGCTAGCGGTATTCGTCAAAAAACGTTAAATACTCTGTTAAATTATACCCCCAACCCTTTTCAAAGTACGCAAGAATTCAGGAATAATATCTTCACAGACTTCTTGTTAGAAGGTAATATATTTATCTATTACGATGGTGTGCATCTGTATCACCTACCTTCTTCAAAAGTAATCATTGAAACAGACCCTAAAACTTTTGTTAGCGGTTATAGATACAACGCTGAAACATTGTTTAAGCCGTCAGAAATTATTCATATAAAAGATTTAAATAGTACGTCTATTTATAGAGGTACTAGTAGACTATCTTCCGCAGATAGAAATATTAAGATTCTATACAAGATGCAAGCTTTTCAGGAGCAGTTCTTTGAAAATGGAGCAGTTACCGGTTTAATATTTACTTCAGATAATACACTTAGTCAAACAGCCAAAGATAAAACTATGGCTTACTGGTCTCAGCGATATAGTCCAAAAAATGGAGCTAGAAAGCCCATGATTTTAGACTCAGGACTGAAGCCTGTTTTTAACTTATCAGAATCCTTTAAAGAAATGGATTTTGATATTAGTATTAAAACTCACGACACAAAGATTCTTAAGTCCCTTGGTGTGCCACCGATTCTTCTAGACGGCGGTAATAACGCGAATATTTCCCCTAACCTACGGTTGTTTTATCTAGAGACCGTAATGCCTATAGTTACAAAGTATGTAAGCGCCTTGGAGCGTTACTTTGGTTATGACGTCCAAGCAATTACTAGTACAGTAAGTGCCCTACAGCCAGAATTAAAGGATGTAGCTTCCTACCATAGTACTCTAGTTAATGCTGGAATTATTTCACCAAACGAGGCTCGAGAGGAACTACGTTATACCTCAAAAGCAGGAAGTGATGACTTACGAATCCCAGCTAATATAGCTGGATCCGCATCAAATCCAAGTGTAGGTGGGGCTCCTAAACAAACAAACGAACCGCCTAGTTCTGCTAGTAGTAAGGACACAAATGAATAAAAATAAAGTACTATATGTAAATAGTGCTTTACCCTTAAACCTAAAAGATAGTTTACCAGGTAATACTATCGATTCCATCTATATCGAAGGATACGCAAGTACTTGCGATGTAGATAGAACCGGTGATATTGTTAGTGCCGCAGCTTGGAAAGCAGGACTAACAAACTATCTTAAAAACCCTATTATTCTAGCGTTCCACGATCATGACGATCCAGTGGGTAGAATGGTGGAACACAGGGTAGATAGTAAAGGTTTATGGATTAAAGCAAGAATCTCCGCAGCAGCTGAAATATTTAACCTTGTAAAAGACAATGTTTTAACTGCATTTTCGATTGGCTTTAAGGTCATGGATGCGGAATACGATTCCGAATCTGAGATATTTATGATAAAGGAAATCGAGCTGGTTGAAATCTCAATCGTTTCAGTTCCTTGTAACCAAAACACACTTTTCAGTTTAGCTAAAGCGTTTGATAACGCAGAAGACTATACGGTATTTAAAAAGCAATTTGCTAAGAATGTTGGGACTGTCCCACAGATCGAAGTAAAAAGCACAACTCCAAAGGAATGGATTATGTCTCCAGAAGAAATCAAACAAATGCTCGAAGCCGCAACAAAGCAGGCCGCTGAGCAAGCTACACAAGCCCTACTAACAAAGCAAGCTGCTGAAGCTGCTGCGTTAAAGCAAAAAGAAGCTGCTGAAGCTGAACTAAATGCTAAGGTAGCCGCTGCTGTTGCCACCTCAATCAAGTCAGGCGAGTCAGGTGCTGAGCGTCTACTAGCCGACATTACAAAGCGTTTCGAAGACCAATCAACAGCTTCACTAGCTGGTCTAGAAGCCGTAATCAAGGAAAAGGTTAGCGAACTAGCTAAGCTACAAACCTCAAAGATGAGCTTTGCCGATACCGGTGCTCCCCAGTCAAGCTACGCCGACCGTGAAAAAGCTGTTCTACTAAGCAAGATCATGGGCAAGTCAATCGAAGATACACGCTTCGGTCGTCAAGTAATGGAAAAGTCTGGCGCTCACATTCCTACTGGCTTTACTGTTGGTAACGTAACCGGTACTTCAGTTTGGGAAACAGAAGTTTCCACAAACATGGAAATGGAAATTCGTCGTCGCTTAGTAGTTGCTCCTACACTACGTCAAATCGCCATGACCACAAACGTTATGGCTATTCCAGTTAATCCAGAAGCTTCTTCAGCTACTTGGATGGCTAATACTAGCTTCGGTGCTGCTGCTTCAGCTGGTGCTACCCTAACACATGCATTAAAAGAGATCCAACTCAATGCATATAAGGTTGCTACAAACGAGTACATGGCCTACGAAGAAGAAGAAGATTCACTAATCGTTCTACTTCCTATCATCCGTGATGGCATGGTTCGCCGTGTTGCTCGTGCAGTTGACAAGGCTTTCCTACGTGGCGCTGGTTCAGGTGCTGATCCTGTTAAGGGTCTTTCACTATATGATGCTACATCAGCCGTAACAGTTACAAATACTGGTAAGGTTACTGTTGCTGATCTACGTCTACTACGCCGTGACCTAGGACCTTGGGGCCTTGATCCAGCTGAGTTGATCTATCTTGTTTCCACAGAAACATACTACGATCTACTAGACGACACAACCTTCCAGACCATGAACCAAGTTGGCCCACAGGCTACACTACTAACTGGTCAAATCGGTCAAATCGGTAACACTCCAGTTCTAGTATCTGGTGAGTTCGATGCCCGCATTGGTGGTTCAAGCTCTACAAACACCAACATCGGTGCTATCTGCTTTGCTCCAGCTAACTTCTTAGGTGGTAATCAGCGCGGTCTACGTGTTGACACACAAGAACTAGTTGAAACACAGCGTCGTGTTCTAGTTGCTTCACTACGTACTGGTCTAACACAGATCTCTAACGTTGTAGGCGGTGTCACCCAACAAGGTGTCTCCACACTACGTCATACTTGATTCTTAATTGAGTTAAAGATAAGGGCTTCGGCCCTTATCTTTTATTAGTACATTCAGTGTACTAATAAAAGATACAAAGGAATAATAATGGCAACAAACTTAGTAACACGTGCAGAATACAAAACCTACGTAGGTATTACTAGTACTACGTCAGATGCCGAAATCGATCTACTAATCACAAACGTGTCTGCACTAATAAAAGCCTATTGCCGACAAACATTTGTTGACTATGTTGATGATCCCAAAACCGAGCGTTTTAATGGCGGTAACTTTGACAGTTACTACCTAAAAGAATATCCAGTCATTGCTATAAACTCCGTGGAGTATAGCAGCGACTATGGTGCTACTTATACTGCACTAACTCAGTACACAGACTGGGTTTACGATCCTTCAATTATAGCTATTCGCTCGCTAGCGTATACTGGATTTTCTAATGCTATCAACGGCTATAAGGTAACCTACAACTGCGGCTACGAAACTATTCCAGTTGACTTAAAAATGGCTGTTATGGATCTAGTCACCTACTACCGCAAAAACGACTCAGCTGTTCATGCGCAAAGGTCTGCCAACCCTAATTCAATGCAGGTTGAATATATTTCTAGTAGCACTTTCCCTGCACATATTCAGCGTATACTAGATCTCTACACTGCGGACTTTACATGAGCGCTTCAGAGCTTAGTGATACTCTTAAAAGACATATATTTGACTTATTTAAATCAGATAAGATTAATGTACAAAACTTTGAAAATGCTAGCAGAGCTACCGTTTTTACTAAGTACAAAGATTCCAAAGCTCTACGTTCAGCATATAACTCAGCAAAATCTGGTCAAACATCTATAGTATCAGTAGATTCTACTAGACTACTATTTAATCAAATTATTGCTGCTGCTAAAAAAGAAAGTATGGAAGATGCAGCAAAAGAAATATTAAATGCACCCGGACTTATTGAAGGTTTTATTGCAAAGTTAAAGGTAGATTTTGCTAGTAGTATAGAAAACGTAGGACTGTCACAAAATGACTTAGCAATACGTATTAGAAATATACCAATAAAAACAGTACGTGATGAGTTTATATTTTATTTAGAGACTAATAGCCAAATAAATCCTGCTTTGCTTAATATTATAGCTTCTGAAATACAAACCGGCCACTTGGCAGGGGTATTTACATATAAAATTGTTTTAGCTCTTGGTGCAAATATCTCTATAGGTGCAACATATAGAGATATTACTATCTCTTTTAAAGATAAAGAAGTTACTGAGGCCAATCGAGGTTATACTAATCTAATAACGCAAATGACAAAACTTCTGCTAGATGCAGACTATGTAACTAGCGGTTTAACTAATAGATTAGATATTTTTACTACCGCTACTAAAGAAACATTTGATCCTATTAGTAATAATTTTACTTCCGTATTGCAGTTTACAGGCGATAACGGGGATGCTGGTATAGCAGTATTGGAAGCAGGCGAGAAATTAAATAAATTAATTTCAATATACTCCAATAAGAATCAATTGAGCAATGCTGATTTAGACAGACATTTTACTGATTTAATTAAATCAATGCAACCTGTAGTTGATTTGATTATTGAAAAAGCTAAATCAGTAACCGATATGCCAACTGCTACTGATTTAAAAGGAGATATCCTTAAAGATACAGCTAGTTTTAAAAATGTAATCGATATTTTAGTAAAATCTAAGGGTTCTGCTTCTATGTATGAAGCCCCTGTTCTGCATATACTAAGTATACTTAGAACAGGTTTAGACCCAAAAGCTGAAAAAACAGTAGTAAAAGCAAGTAAGAAAATAGTAGGTAAAGACTCAGATGGTAAACAAATAAGCAAAGTTATAAAAGGGGCTATTACTCAACTTGATAAAGCTAAAAAGCTTATAAAAAAGCAACAGCAGCAAATTAGAATTAAAAATACAGCTGCAAAAACTACCAACTTAGTCAACCTGCAAAACATAATCAATCAAGGATTGGCCAAACAGATTCAGAGTAACATGGGTACAGGTAGCGCCACAAAAGTACTTAACTACCGTACTGGTCGTTTAGCAGAGTCGGCCAAGGTGGAGACCATGTCAGAGTCTCGTCAAGGTATGATTACTGCTTTTTACTCCTACATGCGTAATCCTTATCAATATGCCTTCGGTGAAGGCGGTAGCCAAGAATTTCCCACATCCCGAAACCCTAAGTTGTTGATTGCACAATCAATTAGACAATTAGCAGGCACACAAGTTGCAAACAGAATGAGAGCTGTGTTAGTATGACTAAGCGTACTTCGATTACAAAAGCTTTAGTAGAAAAGCTAAAGACAAACCTAAATGGTACAACCTATACTAGCAATATCTTCAATAATGCTTACCCTAAAATCAAGTTTTGGGATGAGGTTGAAGATTTTCCTTGTATTTATGCAACACCAGGCTCAGAAGCCCGAGAATATATGCCCGGTGATTTCACTTGGGGGTTCTTAGGAATTAGTATGAAACTATACTGCCATGGCGAGTTTGCTCAAGAACAGCTAGAACAGTTGTTACAGGATGTTGAAGACGTCATTGACGCAAATAGGGTGTTGGTATACGATGATACCAACAACTACGAAACAACCGAAATTTTATTAACCTCAATAACCACAGATGAAGGCCTCTTAGCGCCTTACGCAATCGGAGAGATAAATCTTCAGGTGCGTTATGTAATAATGTAAGATTTTTCAACATATGTTTTTGTTGTTAACAAAGCATACAAACTAAGGAATAATAATGGCTGGTTTTAATCTAATCAGGAACGCTAGAGCGTTCTTTACAACAAATGTAAGTGCCACAGATGGCACAGTCACCGCCACTGGCGCCCTACCTGCAAATACTTTCGAACTCCAACTAATGAATGGGTTCAGTTTTAGTCAAAATACAACTAACCAAGTAGTAACAGTTAGTGAAGCAGGTACTGCTCCCGCACGTAGTCAACGTAGTTTTAATACTGCTCTAGAGCCCGTAGATTTTACTTTTTCTACATATATGCGCCCTACAGGTACTACTACTGTTAACTGCGAAGAACGCGTTCTTTGGAATGCCTTACTAAGCAACAAGGCTATTGATACAACAGGTACTTCACTTGCTTCAGTAGCTTCATTTACTCGTACAGCTAGTAGCAATACTGTTTCATTTACATGTACAGCATTTGACCTTGCAACAGCTGGATTTGCTGTGAACGACGTTATCACAATCAGCAGCATCTTAGGTACAGATGCCAACGAATGGAATACCCCTGCTACAATTACTGCAATTGCAGGAACAACAGCAGCTTGTACTGGCCTAACTATTGCATATCTAACAGCTCCTGCAGGCGCAGGTGTATCACCTGTAACAGTACCAACAACTCTCAAGATTCACAAAGGTGCTATTACTCAAAACCTTGCAGCAGGCACCGAAGCTTCTTACTTACTAGCTCACTGTGGTGGCTCTAATAAGAATCAATTACAAGTTTTTGGTATGGTAATTGTTATTGACACAGTTACTTACTTCATTGATAACTGTGTACTAGATCAAGCCTCTATTGAATTTGGACTAGACGGTATTGCAATGATTGCTTGGACTGGTAAGGCCAGTGCCCTACGTCAAGTAGCTCAAACTACCGATACTGCAGGTACACTAGCTGGTGGTTATGCAGGTACCTATCTAGCTAAAGTAACAACTGCTAAGTTCATCACAAATAAGCTTAGTACAGTAACACTAAAGAGTACATTCCGCGGAGCAGGTACTTCACCGGTTAGTTATGTTGTAGCACTAACAGGCGGTACTTTAACTATTGCTAATAATGTTACCTATATTACTCCTGAAATTATGGGTACGGTTAATAAGCCTACTACATACTTTACCGGAACACGTAGTATTACTGGTAGTTTAAATGCTTATCTAAAGTCTGGTAGCACAAACACTGGTGGTCTACTATCACAGCTATTAACAGAAGCTAGCACAATTACTGAACCTAAGTACTATACTGAGATTCATGTTGGTGGTTCTGCTAATACAGTTAGAGTCGAGCTAGAAATGCCTGCCGTTTCTCTACAGATTCCTACTATTGACGCAGGAGCTGATGTTCTTTCTACAGTAATTAACTTTACTGCTCAAGGTTTCGATGGTGCTCTATCAACAGCAGCAGGGCTCGCCGCCGCAGCTTACGATGTAGAAGGATCAAACGATCTACTAGTTCGTTACTACTCAGCAGCTTAACGTTTCCATAGAGAGCAGCTTGATCACTGCTCTCTCTTTTTGTTTAATATAATAATCAGGATAATAATCCCATGTCAACTGACAAAATTTCTACTCTTTCACTAAAGTCACTACTAGTCCCAAGTAAGTCTATTGAAATGGACTTCCCAGGATTTAATGGTTTTAAGGTAAATCTTAGTTTCCTAAGTCGTGAGACTCTAGTAGCTATTCGCAAGAAAGCAACAAAGATCACCTTTAAAAATCGACAGCCAACAGAAGAACTAAATGATGATCTTTTCCTAGAACTTTATGTTCAAGCATCTGTAAAAGGATGGTCTGGTTTCAAACTTACCTATCTAGAACAACTAGCCCCAGTAGATCTAAGTAAGCAGGATCTAGAATCTGAGTTAGAATTTAGTGATGAAAATGCTCTATTCCTAATGAAGTCTAGTTCAAACTTTGACTCATGGGTAAGTGAACAGGTCACAGACTTGGGAAACTTTCAGAAGAACAGCGCGAACAAATAAGTAATCAGCTGCAGTCTTACTACCAAAATGCTGCGGTAGGGATGACAAAAGATAGTTACTTTGAAATGTGTGAGGCGTTAGGATCGGAACCTATAGAGACCGAAATACCCGTAGAGTACGATGACTTTCCTGTAGAAGTACAGGAAGCCATTAGAATTTACAATAATCTTCAGGACAACTGGGATTACATGGGTGGCAACTATATAGGTAAAAATCTTAATGGCTTTAAAGATATTCTAAGTATTTTTGAAGTAGACCCTCAAGATTATCGTGCTGTTTATGAACTGATTATGCGAATTGATCGGATCCGAGCAAAAAGCATACAAGATAGTAAACCAAAAACCTAAAAGCCCCTTTCGAGGGGCTTTTTTACGTTTGTACCACCAGAAAAAATAACAAATTGACTTTTGAAGCCCTTAGTGGTATAATTGTTGGTTAGGTATAAACACCTCAAAAAATTTACATTTGCATCACGGAGTGTTCATGGCAAATAATACAGTAAGTATTGGTATTGACGTATCAGACAACGGTTCAACTGTTAATCTGATTAAGAAAGTAAAGAATTTAAAAGACCTACTAACTCAAACTGCCAGTATTGCCTCTAGTATTAGTGTAGGGGGCACAGGGGGTGGATCCAGTCGTACTGGTGGTACTGGTGGTACTGGTGGTACTGGTGGTACTGGTGGTGGACGACCACGTTCAGGCCCACCACCCTCTGGCGGGGCAGCAGGACCTGCTAACCCTAGCGGTGGAGGCACTTACGGCCAGGCTCGTGCTACAATGGGCACTGGAGCGGAAGCTCGCGACTTTGCTAAGCAGTCAGAGGGGCTTGGGGGACTAGTTCGACTTTATGCCACTTACGCTGCAAACATTTATGCTGCTGGAGCTGCGTTCCGCGCTCTTTCAGAAGCCGCAAGTACTGCAAACATTATACAAGGCTTAAATCAACTTGGAGCCACTAGTGGAGTAGCTCTAGGCACTCTGTCTAAACAGTTTGCTCTAGCAAGTGGTGGGGCAATTTCTCTAAGAGAAGCAATGCAGGCTACTGCACAGGCTACTTCAGCTGGATTAACTAGTAAACAGTTTCTACAGCTAGGTGAGGTAGCCAAAAAAGCCTCACAGGCTTTAGGTGTTAACATGAGCGACGCAGTAAGTCGCCTTACTCGCGGCATTACTAAGTTAGAGCCAGAATTACTAGATGAACTTGGTATATTTACTAAGATAGGTCCTGCGACTGAAAACTATGCTAAGTCTATAGGTAAAACAGCCGCCTCCCTAACAGACTTTGAAAGACGTCAAGCATTTGCTAACGCAGTTTTAAAAGAAGGGGCAGATAAATTCTCTGATATTAACATTCCTACTAATCCTTACGACAAGTTATCGGCTAGTTTAGCTAATTTGAGCTATGAGTCTCTATCAGTAGTTAATAAGGCACTGTTACCTTTAGTAGATGCTTTATCTAAAAGCCCGGGAACACTACTAGCCATTATTACTACTCTTGCAGTTGTAATGGCTAAACAAGCAATACCTGCTTTAACTCAATTCAGAGCAAGTCTCGCAGCTAGTGCTTTAGCCTCACAAGCTCAGGCAAACGAAACAAATAATGTTATTGCAGGACTACGTGCACAAGGTGCTGCCCTAACTACTCACGAATTAGTAATGCAAAGAGTTGCAGCCAGTGCTACAAGATCCGCTGCTGCTTATAATATATTATCAAATGCTATAGAAAATACCCGTATCAGCGGAGCTACTGGTGCTTTTAGACTGCTGCGTGCTGAGTTAGCATTAAATACAGCCGGGTTTGGATTTTTTGCTAAATCTGTTCTACTTGCTAGAGGTGCTCTAGCAATAATATTTACAGGTATAGGAGCTTTAGTATCAGCATTTAGTGGTGTACTAGTAGTAATTACTTTGTTAGCAACAGCTTTTCAATTTCTAGGCGAATATATGTCCGAGAATAGAGAAGAAGTAGGCAAATTTAATGAAGCTATAAAATCCCAAGACGAATACACACAGGCTCTTACCCGCACAACAGAAAAATATGCTGGTACTCTAACGACTCAATCCGTAATAGCACAAGCAACTGCATTTGGTAATTTATCCGATGGTATTGCTACTTCTATTCAGGCTCTACAAAAAGCAGAAATAGCAAGCGGTACATTTAGCGGTTTAATGGACGATATTAGGTCTTGGTGGGGCGGTGATTTAAGATCTGTATTTGCTGAGAGTACTACCACTAGTATAGTTGAAGGCTTAAAAGCAATTGACAACGAGAAAATACGTAAAGAAGCCGAGGAATCGATTGCTAAGGCCTTAAATATTCAACAATTAACAGAACCAGCAATGAAAGCGGCTCTAGAAGGACTTAACCCTTCAGACCTGAAAGCGTTTGAACAATTATGGGAAACTCTTAAAAATAAAACTATAGCAGCAACCGGTCCTTTACAAGACGTTTCAGAGGGATTTAAAGAAGTAAATAAAGAGTTCCAAGCCCTTTCAAATAGCCTAATCAATAATGATCCCCTATCAAAATTTGGGGCGGCACTAATAAAACAATCCCATATATTAGCTTTAGCATTTAAAGAACCAACTAATGCCCTAGCTACTTTAAATACTATAATGAAGGATACTTCAAGTATCGCAGCTTTTCCTCCAGAAAGCCAAAAAGCTATATTAGAAGTAGCAAAAAACTATGGTGCAGTATCTGCGGAGCTAAAGAAGTACCAAAAAGAACTCGCAGTAATTCAAGCTAACCAAGCAAAGGCTGCTATAGAGCAAGCTGCGGGCACTGCAGGATTTGTTTCTATGGGAGGACCAAAGCCTATTAAGGCTATGGACCAAGCAACCGGAGGCCCCCGAGCCAGTGACGAATCACGAATAAAGTGGTTATCCGATCAAATCTTACAAAAGCAAAAAGATTTAGATGATAAGTTAGTAAAATCTTTAGCACTTGCGACTAAAGAAGGTTTTAGATTAATTGAAGGCCCGCTTACTCGCGCTATCAGTCAAGCAGGTATCGATAGTCAGAAAACTCTATTGGGATATCTACCAAAAACTAAAGAAACAGTTGGCACGGCTGCTGACTTAGAAATTCAATCTATTGAATTAAAGAAAGAAGAGCTGATAGAAACACGTAGATTAACTGATGCTATCAATCTAAGTAGATTATCCGAAGAAAAACGAGAGTTAAAAGCTAAAGAACTAGATCCAACTGGAAAAGGTCTGACTAAAGAAATTGCTATAAGGCTTAATGAAATAAAAGTTGAAGAACAAGCCATTAAAGATCCTAGTAAGATAAAAGTAGGTACCGCCACTCCTGGTGTTAGTGCTATATACCAACAAAATGTTGGATATCAGGCAAAGTTAAAAGAACTAGAATCGCAAGAAACTCAGGTTAGAATCAAAAAAGCTGTTGATGTTGCTATAGCAGATATAGATGATTTAGTAAGTAAAAGTCAAGATAAGCTAGATGATTTAGCTAAAAGCAATGTAAACTACTTTAAGAGTGCAGCTTTTACTAGAATGAGTGATGTAGCACAGTTAGATGAAAAAACCAGAAGTGCTAAAGAAGAGCAAGAACAATCAGATGCTATTGCACGAGATAAAGCTTCTAAAGATACACGTAGAGCCGAAATAGTAGCAAAACTAGCCACTACCCCTGCAGTACAAGAAGATGCAAAAAAAGCAGTTGAATACGCTAAGGGTCGTGAAACAGCACTAAAAAGTCAGCAAGATGCAAGTAGGGAACTAGTAGCCACTGCTGCTGAAAATGCTAGGACTCAATTAATAATCACTAAAAGTCTAGACGATCAACTAGCACTACTAGAAGATAATTCTAAGCTAGCAGATATTAAATCACAGCGCGACAGTCAAGAACTGGACTCAACAGCTCAAAAGTTAGATTTTGAAATGTCTCTAGGTAAACTATCAGACGACCAATATAGAATCCAAAAGCGTATTAATGACTTAAAAAGCTTAGAACTAGATACTACTAATCAACTACGCAAAGCAACTGAAAACTACAACAAAGAACAACTAGAAATAGAGAAAAAGCTAGCAGATAAAACTTCTGCACCTATTGGTTCCGATAAAGAACTAGAACTCGTCAATCAAAAAATTGCTAGTAAAGAGCTTTATGCATCAGGTACTGAGGCAATTAAAGCAGCTGCTGCTCTAAAATCCGAATCAATAAACCTACTTGCTAGTGTTGATTCACGCACAAAAACCTATTCAGATGCTTTTAATGGTACAGTTAATAGTATGAGTGATGCTCTAGTTGACTTTGCAATGACTGGCAAAGCAAGTTTTGGTGATATGATTGAGTCTATGATACTAGACCTAATCAAGTTTGAACAGCGTCAAATGATGATGGCAGCTTATCAAGGTATGGGTGGTTCTGGTGGTGTTCTAGGGGCTCTTGGTAGTATAGCGGGTAGTGTAGGTGCATCCTTATTTGGACCGTCAACTGCAACGGCCTCAGAACTTGCTAATAACGGTGGTTGGGGAGATGCTGGTGGTAGTATGAGAGTACCTAAAGCATTAGGTGGTGCTTACGATCAAGGCATAGAAACATTTGCTAAAGGCGGCGCTTTTAGCAATACAATCGTCACCAGACCAACTACTTTTGCCTTTGCAAAGGGCACAGGTCTAATGGGCGAATCTGGTCCTGAGGCCATCATGCCCCTAAAGCGTGGTGCTAATGGTTCACTAGGTATCCAAGGCGGTGGTGGTGGTAATGTTGATGTTGTGGTTAATAACTACGGCTCTGAAAAAGCACAAACCAAAGAAAGCACAGATGCTCGAGGCAATCGTAAGATAGAAGTTATTATTGGCGAAATGACGGCAGCAGAAATGAATCGTCCAAACTCGCCAGTTCAATCAAGCATGAGGAATACCTTTGGTCTTGCTCCAAGCTTAACAAGGAGATAAAAGTAAATGGCATATTCATATACGTGGCCCGCAGGGCTGCCCCAGGTTCCACAAAAAGGCTATACGGAAGACAAAGGATTTATCCTTATTAAAACTCCTATGGACTCAGGACCTGCTAAAATACGTAAGCGCGGCAAGCGACCAGACGTTTTGAATGTGTCGTTTATTATGACAAACGATCAGGTAGCAATACTGCAGAACTTTGTGGAGTACACTATTCTAGGTACTGCTCGTTTTGCTTTCCCACATCCTAGGCTTAGTACTACATTAGCACCTAGTATTGCTGAGGTTAGAATTGCTCCGCAGGGTGAGGGTGTGATGTATACCATGTCATACCTTGCTCCTGATTATTACACCGTTACACTCCAACTAGAAATAATGCCATGAGTAGATTAGCGAGTCTATCACCAGCAGCAATAAAGGCAATGTTTTCAACTGAAAGCGATGCCACACTAATGACACTAATCACAATCTACGACCCAACAAGTACTAATGTTAATACTGTAGCAGCACGACTTTGTGATAACTACTTACAACGGCTAGATACTAACAGTATTATTGGATTAGTAGGCTATCCTGCTAGTGATCAAACCGTAGTAACTGATGGTAATGACCTAGTATACGGAGTTGTAAGTCGTAGCAATAACTATATATTTTTACCTGTTGAGATCAGTCTGCCCACTGAGGAGGACAACTCAGCACCAAAATGTAGCCTAGTAATTCGCGATGTTACTCGCTACTTAACACCTCTTATTCGAAACATTCAATCACCTCCTAGAGTGTTAATCGAACTAGTACTTACATCTACTCCTGATGTAGTAGAAGCTAGTTTTTCTAGTTTTTATATTACAAATATTACTTATAATGCTGATACCGTAACCTGCGAGTTGGCAATGACAGATTTTGCGGTAGAGCCTTTTCCCTGCTTTACTTTTACTCCTCAATTCTTTCCAGGAATATTCTAATGTGGTATAATGATTACGTGGGTATACCCTTTCTACAAAAAGGGCGCGAAAAGACTGGAGTAGACTGCTGGGGACTAGTACGCCTAGTGTACAAAGAAGAATTTGACATAGATCTACCAAGTTTTGCTGATGATTATGAATATGAAGATACGGAACGTATTGAACAGCTAACTGCGCAATATAAAGAAGGCTGGGAAGAAACAACCACCCCAAAACCTGGTAGTGTTATACTATTTAAGGTACTAGGTCACCTAAGTCACATAGGTATCTACATTGGTGGCAACAAGTTTTTACACTGCCTTGAGAATCACAGCAGTGTAATTGAAAACCTAGAGAGCATCAACTGGAACAAACGTTTTGCTGGATTTTTTAACTATGTTGAAAAGTCTTCGGCAGTTTTAAATGCTGTACCACACCCACTGCGCACTGAGCGTTGGACAGTGCCTGTAAGGCCCGGTACAACAATAGAACAGTTATCACACTGGGTGTTAGAAAAGTTTGAAATATCTGGCGAAATATCTTCACAAGTAACTATTATTAGAAATGGTGTAGTAGTATCAAAAGATGCGTATAGCACTACTATTATTCTAGATAAGGATACTATTGAGTACAGAGCAGTACCCGGAAAAAGCCTTATTAGAATAGCACTAATAATTGCTGTTGCTTACATTGCATATGCATCTGGTCAGTATTACCTAGCAGGTGCTGTTGCTCCAGGTGCTGCAGCTACCGCAGGTCAATTAGGAACCGCAGCTCTTATTTCAGCATCTGTTTCAACTATAGGCAATCTACTAATTGGTTACCTAATGCCAATCAGGCCACCATCTCAGCCAAAAGATCCAGGCTCATCCGAGTCACAACTGCTATTAAGTGGTGGAAGCAACCAAGTAAGTAAATATGCAGCTATACCAGTTGTACTAGGTAAAGTACGTATGACACCACTATTAGGTGGTGAAAACTACGTTGATTCCAATACGGACAACAGTTACTTAAATATGTTGTTAGTATGGGGTTTTGGCCCCCTAAAACTTGACAAATCAACACTAAGGATTGGTTTAAATCCCTTTAGTCAGTATCAAAATGGTGCGGGTATTCCGATTGAACACTATCACCTAAACGACACTCAAACAGCAGACGATGCAAACGACATAATTAATTTTAATGCTATTTACGGATCAGATCGACAACAAGTTTATGTTGGTACTACTCTAGTAATGCAGACCACTCCTACTAATGTAAATGTAGATGAAGGTGATGGACAAGGTGCTGTAGGTCCTTTTATTGGAGCTTCTTTAGGCCAGTCTAACACAGTACGTATTGACGTTAACCTACACTTTCCACAAGGCCTACGTCAACTGCGCGTTAAGGGCAAGCATTCCGGCGATATTTATGAACTAGGAGCAAAATTTCAGGTTCAAGTTGCGGCATTTACTGTAGGCGGAGTAGCTATTGGTGGCTGGGGAAGTGGCACTAACGCAACTATTCCTGCTACAACAGTAATTGCTGATGCTACTTACAATACTGCAGGTACCGCAAAGTATCGCTGGACTAGAATTGGTATTGGTTCTACAGGTATTCAAGTAAAAGTTGGTCCGCGTTGTGATGCTATTAATTCCGCCTATGGTATTGGTGGAAGTTTTGACCTTTCACAGATTTCGATTTACTTAGCTGCTATGAGTGGTAATACTACTACTAATACTAGTGCTGGTGATGCCGGGGTAAGACTGCCTGCATGGCCTGCAGACGTTACACCTCTGTACGATATATGTATGTACGGTCCCAACATAGCAGGAAGCACAGACTATGGCACAAGCCTAAGAGATAGACGAACAATTACTGGAATGACCGTAACTACCGGGGAAATTGCCTCAGTCAATTATAGTACTGCAAGCTGGGCCAATCCAACTGCCGGAGCAAACACAGGCGATAAGCTAGTTAATATTGCACAAGGAACTATCTACCGAGCCACAAATGCTATTATTACTTTAGGTACTTCCGCCTCCGGTAAGTTCGTAAAAAGAAAAGACGCATTTTCTTATACAGTGTCTATGCCTGTAGCAAAATTGCCTGATGATGGGTTTTACAGAGTAAGAGTTCGTCGTTTAACGGACGATAACGAAGACGACAAACCAGATCCAGATAACAAGCTAATGCATGTAATAGTTTTTCAAAGTGCAACCGCAACCGCAACTAATAAACCTATAGTAGAAGGTACTAATTGGAGACTTACTAAGTCCGCGATTAGAATTAAAGCAAACGACCAACTCAATAGTCGTATTGAGGGGGTAAATGGTATTGTAACAACTATTTGTAAAGATTGGAATAGTACTACTAGCAAGTGGGCCATTAATGATCAGGGTAGTAATAACCCTGCTAGTTTATTCTTATATATCCTAGAACACCCTGCAAATGCTTATCGTGTAGAACCAGCAGATCTTAATGCAAAGATCAATATGGACGCGCTGGGTGCTTGGTGGACATTTTGTAACTCTAGGGGTTTCACCTTTAATTCTGTAGTAAGTTCACAAGTTAGCGTATTAGATATTCTAAAAGATATTGCTGCTGCAGGCCGCGCAAGTCCAGCAATGGTAGACGGTAGATGGACTGTGGTTATTGACACAGACAAACCAGATATTATTCAGCACTTTACACCACACAATAGTTGGGGATTTGAATCTAGTAAGAGGCTCCCTAGGCAGCCACATGCTCTGCGTGTTTCATACTTAAATGAACAAGCAGACTACCAAGAAGAAGAGTCAATTATCTACAATCAGGGATACGCTGCTACAGCCTCTGGAACGGACAAAGCAGCAGAAATTTTTGAGCAGATCAATCTGCCCGGAATAACCAGTGAAAAAAATATCAAAGCACACGCTCGTTGGCACTTGGCTCAAGCTGCCCTACGTCCAGAAATTTACACAATCAACACAGACCTAGAGTACCTAGTATGTAATCGCGGTGACCGAGTAAAAGTAGTACACGACGTACCCCTGTGGGGTATTGGTAGTGGTAGAATTGGTGATAGAATTGTTACTAGTACTCCTACCAGTATTTCATCTACTCTTATTTCTGGAAGTAGTTATGATGTTACTGCTCAGGTTGTAAATCAAATCTACCCAATCTATAATGTAGGCGACACAATAACAGTATCCGGTTCACCAATTGTTGGGTACAACGGTACAAAAACAGTTACTGGCTGTACCGCTACAACTGTTAGGTGGACAGATACTTCTGTAACTGGTACGGCTACTATTAGTAACACTGCTACACTGAACACAACTGGTATCACAGTAAATACTGGCACAGATATAGCAACAGCAACTTTTGTAAACCAAGGGTACATTCCGTTTGCAGTTGGTTCTAGAATTTATATTGCAGGGGCTATTCCCGCTACCTATAATGGTACAAGACTAGTTACTGCTTGCACTGCTAGTGAAGTACAGTGGGCAGATGATGTAACAACAATTACTGCTACTACACAAGGAACAGTAAAAGGAACTATTGTTCCTAGTATTGTTGGAACTGAGTGCAGCGTATTTAAACTAGACGAAGACGTTCCATTAGAGGCTACTAAAGTTTATACTGTTCGTGTAAGGTCCAAAACTGGGGGCAGCTACTTGTGGAATGTAGCCGCAGTATCAGTAGACGGATACTACAATACTATTAAAATATCTAGATTGGCTACAGACGGCGTTAGCACCCCTATTGCTGATAAAATTGATGTTAATGATTTATTCTTATTTGCACTACAAACTTACGAAGCACAAGACTTACTAGTATTAGCTATTGAACCTTTTGGCAATCAAAATGCTAAAATCACACTAGTAGACTATGCAGAAAAGCTATTTTTAGGCGTTGCTGGTGGTGGTGTTGACTTTACTAATGCATTTAAAACTCCTGCCTATACAAGTAAAATAACTCTACCGCCCAAGAACCTAGTACAAACCATTATCTATAAACCTATAGTTACTAGTATTATTAGTGACGAAACGGTAATGGAACAGATTTCAGCCGGTAACTTTAAGATCAACATAAAGATTGGATTTACTAATCCTCCGCAACTACCAACAGACATTGAGTATGTACAAGCAGAAATTGACGATCTTGGTGATAGCTTAGATAACTGGCATACTTCAGTTGCGGTACTGGCCAACAAACAAACAATTACTATTACGGGAGTTGATGAGTTAAATACTTACAGAATCCGTTTGCGCTATCAAAGCAAGGACGGTAGAAACGGTCCTTGGACTACTGCAGCACTATCACCAGTTAGTAGTACTGCTTGGAGTTCTGGCACTTTAACAATCAACACAGTAAGTCGCCACAGCTTTAGCGTTGGTGCACAAGTATACTTATACAATGCTCAGGGTACTAGCTTAAATAACATTTATACTGTGGATGCAATACCCAGTAAAACAAGTTTAAGTTGCGCTATTACTAAACCTACTATCTCAATTACTACTGCTGCAACAACCGCTAGAGCTGGTTACGCTACAGCGGCTTATACAGATAGAAATTATACACCTTACATAGTTGGTTCACAAATTATAGTAGCCGGAGCAGTTCCTGCTACTTATAATGGTGTGTCTAATGTTACAGCTTGTGATTCCGCCGGAGTAAGCTGGTCTACTGGTAATCTGCTAACTTATACTGAGAACATGACAACATGGTCTCAGGCTGTTGATGCGGATACTACTGTAACATACGAAACAGCCGTAGCAAACTCACAGGGCGTTAATGGTGTTTCAAAGATACAACTAGCTACTACCGCCAGCGCTCAAAGACAAATCTCTCAAGCATCTACTTTACTAGCAGCTAATACTGTAATTACTATAAGCGTAGACGCCAAAGCAGCAGAACTCTCTACACTAAGATTATACCTAGGTACAAAAATACCAGACTACCCCTCTGTTACTTTTGATTTAGCTACAGGTACAATAAGTACTGTTACTAACGCAGCAGGTACTTCTGTGCTAAATTATGGCATGATAAATCTTAGCACCGGATGGTATCGTTGCTGGCTATCTGCTAGTGTTGGCTCAGGAGCAGGTACACCTGCTATAATTATTCAAATACCTAATACTGCAGGAACTGTTGGTCAAGGTTTTTATGTGTCTAGAGCACAAATGAATCTTGGTGAGTACCCAGGCCAGTACATTCCAGTTTTAGCTGCTACAGCTAACGTACTACCTATCACAGCAACAACTCAGGGTACCATAACACCTTGTGTTATTACAACCTCAATTACACAAACTGGCGGCGTAGCAACTGCTACATTTGACGCCCAAAAGCACTTATCACTCGCACCCGGAAGCAGTATTACTATTTCTGGAGCTACACCTGCTGGATTTAATGGTACTTTTGTTATTACTAGTTCTACAGCAACTACTATAACTTGGGCGTCTGCAATAACAGGACCCGCAACTAGACAAGGTACAATAGTTCGTACAACTGGAGTAGGTAGTTGGGTTACCTCCACAGCCAACCAAGCCAATCAAGATCTAGTAACAGGTCAGGGACTGGTTTCTGCCTATAATAATCTTGAAAATGCGTTTATACCAGACAAATTAATACACCAAGTAATAGGTAAAACATCTCCGCCAAGCACAGTAACAAATTTTACAGCAGTGCCCCTGTACGGCCAAGGCATATTAAGCCTTAACTGGACAGCCAACTCAGAAATTGACGTACAGTACTACGAAGTACGTACTGATACACTCTGGGGCTCAGAAACAAATCGTGTGTTTTATGGTGCTGGTGTTTCCTGTACTGCGGTACCTGCAGCACTTGGTGTAGCAAAAACATACTACATAAAAGCAATTGATTACTCACTTAACTACGGCTTAACTTCCGCTACTTTTACATATACAGTAGTAGTTCCACCTACTATTACTGCTAGTCCTATAGCCACTTTCTTATATAACACCACATCCTTATCAGATACTAATGTTATATTTAATTGGGCAATGCCTGCTAGCAGTAATTTCTTAATTGACCGTTATGAACTAACACTAGTCAAACCCGGTGTTGATACTTTAGTACAAGAAGTTACGGGTACAACTTGGACTACACCAGCTAACTGGGTAGGTGTTGCAACTCTAACTATTAAAACTATTGACATTCTTGGTAATAAGTCTGTTGCTTCCGCAAGCTTAGCAGTTACTAAAAATTTACCAGCATCTGTTTCAGGAGCTAGTATTACTACAACTCCTGTAGGTACTGGTCTAGCAATATACTGGGCAGAAGTAGCTCCACTATCAACTGGTATGGCTGTTGCGGGATACGAAATTCGTACGACCGACAGCAACTGGGGCACTGCTCTAGGAACCATGCTTTACTCCGGGTCTGCAAATAGTACTACTGTTGATATTAAGGGCACTACATCAGGAACCACACTAACTTACTACATTAAAGCATACGATGCTGATAACAGATACAGCAGTGCGGCTACTAGTTTTACTTACCTAGTGGCAGCACCTGTAGATACAAGCTGGAGTAACGTTCCTTTCGTTTTTGGTGAAAACAGCCTAACCGCTGCTACTATCACACTAACATGGAATCCTGCTAGTCCTGTGTTTGGACTGTACGGTTATGAACTTTCTTATACTACTACTGGTGGGGTATTAACAACCAGAATCTTAAATACTACAAGTATTGTTCTAAATGCTAGTACTGTTTGGAATGTTGTTGGAACTGGAACTGTTACATTTACTGTTAAAGTAATTGATAACCTAAACGTTAACAACAAATCTGTTGGTGCTACTATAGCACAAACAACAGTAACAAAATCTGCTCCAAGTCCAGTTAGTAACTATACCTCAAAAGTAATTGATAATAACGTGTTGTTATCCTGGACTCCTCCAGCAAAAACATCACTACCTATTGATCACATTACTGTATATAAGGGTGACACCTACGCAACGGCTGCAAATATCGGCGACAAAACTGGTACTTTCACTACTGTGTTTGAACAAACTGGTGGTACTTTTACTTACTGGGTAGTTGTCGTAGATACTGATAATCAGGTAAGCACACCTGTTAGCTTAACAGCCTTAGTAGCTTCTCCGCCAGACTATGTCTTCAATGCCGCATACAGTTCAATATTTGCTAATGTAAGTACTACAGTAACTAACACTACAAACCTTTCTGCGAATGTAACAGTTGGTTCTACGGAAGGCATGTACGCAGGCATGCAAATAATCTTAAGTGGAACCGCTTTTGGTGGACTTACTGCTGGTTATTGGTATGTTGTTTCTATACTAGACAGCACAACAATTAATATTAGTAGCAGTTCGGCACTAACGCCTATATTTACAGGTACTAGTACTGCTTCTGGTACTATGACCCTAACAGATGCTACTGGTGCTGAAGGTATTAATAGTAATACACTATATGATAACCAGGGTATAGTAATGCCAGTAGATACTACTGCAACATTTACTAAACACTTTGATAGTGGTACAGGTAGAACATGGACAGGACCAAGTGATCAGAACGTTTACTTTCCTATCTTTATTCAACCAGGTAAATCTTCAGGATACTATGAAGAAGTGTACAACTACACCAAGCCTCTAGCAAGTAGTCAAATTACTATGAGCTATACAGGTACTGCTTTTAATGCTCCTGCAATAACTCCTATGATTGGTACAGCTGCTTCAGTTGCAGGTACAACACTTGCAGGCGGAACAGGAAGTGCAGTAACAGTTACAAATGCAGCAAATAGTACTACATTAACTAGTTCAGAAGCTAGTGTTGGTTTAGTAATAGGTAACTTTATTACTGTGCCTGCGGGTACAGGTCAAACGGTACGAGTTATTTCTGTGGTTGGTAATTTAGTAACTGTTACTCCAGCTATTGTTGCTGCTAACACTACTGCTTCTTGGAGTTATGCAGGAGCATTTACTAACTATACTGGTACAACCGCACTAGGAACAGCGTTTCAATATGTAAAAGCTAAAATCCATGTGGCCCAGGCCACTAGAAGTGCCGGAGCTGGAACAGGTATTAGTGCTCCAGGCGCTGTAGGACCTTCACTAGATTTAAACTTTGTGTCCAGCGATACACTAGATCCTAGAATTACATTTACTCGTAATTCAATTGGTACACACTTTGATTCAACTGGTATTATGAGGGCAGTTACTGCTAATGTACCACGTTTTGATTATGATCCTGTTACTTTAGCTCCCAAAGGCTTGTTGATTGAGGAAGCTAGAACAAATCTAGTATTTCAATCAGCAGCTATCGGTGTTACAAGTTGGTCAGCTATAGGTATAACTGCGACTGCTAATAGTATAGTCGCTCCAGACGGCACTTTAAACGGTACAAAGTTAGTATCTATAGCTGCAGATAGTGTTGCTGGTGCTACAAATATGACAGCTACAGCTACAACAACATATACTGCCTCTGTATACCTTAAAGCCGATGTAGCAACAACCGTTAGTATATTTATAGTAGATGCTACTGGCGGATCGGGTAATACACAAACTGTATGTAATGTTACAACAAGCTGGCAACGATTTACAGTAACTCGTACTACTAGTGCTCTAACTACTGCTATTAATATGCAAATAGGTGGAGCAAATACATTTAGTACTGGTGAAACTGTTTATGCTTGGGGTGCTCAGGTAGAATTAGGTGCCTTCGCAACAAGTTATATTCCTACTGTTGCGACAACAGTACTTCGTGCCGCTGAGCTTGCCGTAATGACAGGAACTAACTTTAGTAGTTGGTATAATGCAACAGAAGGTACTTTTGCAGTACAATCTGGATATACTTTAAATGCCGCTAATGGTCCTAGCGGAGATTACTACTTTTCAGCTTCTGATAATACTACTGCTAATTTTATATTATTAGCAGATGTTACAGGTACTAAAGGTCAAGTAACAGCTACTAGTACAAATACCTATAATTCAACAGTAGGTACTAGAGCTACTAGCACAACAACTAAAGTACATACCTTAGCGTATAAATTAAATGACACAAATCAATCTTCAGGCGGTACAACTGGAACTACGGATATAACAGTAACTATTCCAACAGTAAGTAGATTAAATATTGGTATTAATTATACGGGCTCTACAGGATACTTAAATGCTTATATTCAAAGGCTTACTTATTTTCCACGTAGAGTTATAGATGCAGATTTAACGCTACTAAGCAACACAGGTCAAGTTACTGTAACCGGAGTTGGTAGTGCCTTTACTAAGACATTTAAGGCTGGTGATACAATTACTATTCCTAATACTGCTGTAGGTGTAGACTATAACGTCACAAGCGTTACTAGTGATACCCTACTAGGTGTTATGGTTCCAGTTGGTTTAACAATGCCAGTTCATAGCGCAGGAACTAGTTATGCTTTCAAAGGTACTGACCTTTATAAGCTACAATCTCTAGGGGTTAAGCTAGACGCTAAGCAAAAATCAGAAAGTGGTATGGTTGTAGTAACATCTACAGATAGTGGTGGATCTATAGTTAACTTTAGTAGTACATTTATTGATGTTGCTAGTATTAATTTAGCTTCACAAGGTACTACAGCAGTTACTTGTGTCTATAACTTTTTGGATACTAATCCTACTGGAACGTATACAGTAAGTGGTACAACCACTTGCACTGTTAATATTACAGCACATGGTTTAGTAAGCAATACAATTAATCAGTTAGCGTACTTAACTTTCACTAGTGGTACAGCCCCTAGTGGCAGATACCCAGTAACATATGTAAATGCTAATCAGTTTACTATTACACTACCAGCAGCACTAACAACAAGTGGTTCAGTTAGTATGTACCCTAATAGCATGACAGTATACGCATTTAACGATGCTGGTACAAGAATAAGTATCCCTAGCCCTGGCGTTAGTTGGACAGTTCGTGGATTTTAATTAAGGATAATATAAAATGGCAAATCACTTAGTGCCGGCAATTACAGATACGTATACAGTTTATACTAGTAATTTAATGGCTAGAGTAGACGATGCGGTAAAGATGAACAGTTCAACTCTTACCACTGCAACCAATCTTCCAACGGGCTCTGTCCGTTGGAATCCTACTAATCTGTACTGGGAGCGAAACACAGGAACAGCAGGAACGCCCGTATGGGCGGTTCATGCTGCGTCCTACTCAATAGCTATCAACGGTACTGTGGGCGCAACCTCTGCTAATACTGGAGCTTTTACCACTCTAAGTGCCTCAACCACTGTGAGTGGTACTGGTTTTTCAACCTATCTAGCAAGTTCTCCTGCTATTGGCGGTACTGCTGCCTGTCCTGCAGGTACTTTTACAGCACTAACTGTTAATACTACTTGTACCCTACCAGCCGCCGCTACACTAGCTGTTGGGGGTACAATTGTAGGAACCACAGCAACACAAACTCTTACAAACAAAACACTAACAAGTCCAGTTATTGGTACCATTGTTAATACTGGTACCCTAACACTACCAACTGCAACAACTACCCTAGTAGGTACTAACACAACCGATACCTTAAGTAACAAAACCCTAACAGCCCCTAGATTTGTTACTGCTGGACGTATTGATGATGAAAACGGTAATGAACAGATCGGGTTCACTACTACAGCTTCCGCAGTAAACTTTGTAAATTTTACAAATGCGGCAACTGGTCTAGCTCCTTCAATTGGAGCAGCTGGTGAAGCTAATACTTCACTAAATCTAACTTCCGTGGGTACGGGTACTGTGCAGGCTAATGGTATTACACTAGCAGACCTAAGTAGCACACAAACCCTAACAAACAAAACTATTAACACCAGCGCATTTAATGGTACTATTGGAGCCACAACTCCTAGTACTATTACTTGCACAACCCTAACGGTTAATACCAGCGTATCAGGATCTGGTTTTAGTACGCTATTTGCTTCTCCAGGAGCTATTGGAAACACTACTGCTTCATCGGGTGCTTTTACAACTCTAAGCGCTTCAACTTCAGTTGTTTGGCCGGGTGGTGGATCTGCAGGTGTTACATCCGCAGGAGACGTTTACACTCGTCGTGCAGCAGCACCTACTACTGGTGTTTATTACTTTGTTGATGCCACTCATTATCTATTCTGGAACGCTACTAACTTTGCACTAACTGACTCCCTAGTAGTAACAGGCAACGTTACTGCTTACTCAGATCGTCGCCTAAAGAAAGACTTTGAGATAATTCCAGATGCCTTAGCGAAAGTTAATGCCCTAACCGGATATAATTTTACTCGACTAGATTCAGGCGAGCGCCACACCGGACTAATAGCTCAAGATGTACAAGCCGTACTACCAGAAGCTGTAATTGAGAACGACGGCCACTTAGCACTAGCTTATGGTAACTTGGTAGGTCTACTGGTAGAAGCAATCAAAGAACTAAAACGCGAAGTTGATAGGTTAAAATAATGGGATATGCGTTTATTACTCCAGACGGGACCATCCGTCAAACCTTTAGAAAGTTGTCACCGTTTGATAAAGTACCAGACGGCGACAATATCGTTATGTACAACCCACCTGACTATGACCCAGAAATTGAGGACTTGGTACTAACCGAGCCTGTTACAACTGAAGAAGTTGCTTGTGCAGTAGTAGCTAAACCACGTGAGGTAACTGATTTGGTCTGGCAAACCAGAAAAACAGATGTTATTATGAAGCACCTTGATGCAACTGCACAAGGCTACGGATATACTAACATCTTTACTGCAACAACATACGCAACTTCAGCATCACCACGATTTGGTCCAGAAGGCATTGCCTTTCGAGACTGGCGGGATGCCGTATGGACTTATGGTTACCAAATCATTGACGACGTAAAAAATGACCTGCGCCCAATGCCCAGTGACCAAGATCTATTGTTAGAACTACCACCATTCCCAGGTGTTGACTACCCATAATAAGGAGATAAAATGACACTACCTGCTTCAGGTACTATAGCCTTTACTAACCTAAATACAGAATTAGGTAGAACTAGTACTGCTGCTGGTACTAACCTAAACGAAACTGTAGTACGTACACTATTTGTAAAACCTACGGCACTAAGTACTATTGCCCTATCAGATGGATATGGCAAAACTTATAGAAAAACGCTAACTTTCACTTTTACAACAAGTATTGGTAACTACGCATTAAACTTAAATGCTATTAGTGGTTATTCAGCAGGTTTATCGGACATTACTATTGTTGTTAATAGTGGTGTGTACATCTATGCTGATAGCACGGCCGGTGCTGCACTTGTTATTACAGGTGGCAACTCTGGCGATACCCTAAAAATTATAAACAACGGTTACATAATGGGCAAGGGTGGTCAGGGAGGTGGAAAACTTACTGGTACACCAACATACCAAGTATCCTCTCCTGGAGGCCCCGCACTTAGTACTACTTTTAGAATTACCCAAATAACCGGTACTGGTTATATTGGTGGTGGTGGGGGTGGTGCTGCCGGTCAAAATAATGGTTCTGGGGGTGGAGGTGCTGGTGGTGGTGTTGGCGGGCCTAGTTGGCAAACTAATGTAGTTGCTGGGGGTGCCGGTGGGGGACTCGGATCTCCAGGAGCTAATGGTGGAGTTAGTAGTGGTATAGTAACCGGCGGGGGTGGGGGTGGAGGTAGGCAGATGCCAGGAAGTGGTGGTACTGGTATCACTGGGAGCACTGGTGGCGGTGGCGGAGGTGCTGGTGGTGGCGGTACTGGATTCCTTTATGCATCTCAAAGTAATGGAGGAGGTGGTGGCGGCTGGGGTGCTGCTGGTGGAAATTATTATAGTACTAACGGTATTGCCAAGACTGGTGAATCCGGCAATAATAATGGAGGTGCTGGCGGTGCTGGTGGTGGGTCGCTAATACCTACTCCAACTAATATAGGAATTGCAGGTTCTCCAGGCGGTCCTGCAATACAAAAAAATGGTACCACAGCACCCACTGTTAGCTGCACAATATACGGAGCAATAGTATGATTATTACTAGAGAACTTGTCGCTGAGACTACCTGTCAAGAATTTATTGACTGGGTTAACGCACACCCACAGTATTACGGACTTAAACGAAAGCAGTTTAATAAAGCTATTAGAGATGAAATAAACGCAGGTCAGTCCGCACAGCCGTGGTGGGCGGATTGGTTAGACGAAAACTATTTTAAGGGCGATGCTATTGCAAAATCTGGTAAAGTAAAACGATTAGGAATATATAGAACAATGGCACCCGGTTTAGACGCTCAAGAATTTGATAATATTGATGATGCTGTTGCAATACTAGAAACTGCTAAAAATGCTCAATTAGAGGCAGAAGCACTATATTTTCATATTCAAGTTCGTCAACGACATGGTGCCAGCGGTTACGATATACTTAGTGTTTGTGACACAACCCAAGATACTTGCGTAGCACCAACTGCTAGCGCCTACTTTAGCACTTTTAATATTAATACGGGTGCATACGAAGACTTTCTAACATACGGCCAAGCAAAAAATCGTATGATTGAGTTGCGCAATGCTAGGCGTGATCTTGTTGCAAATAGTTTTATGATTGAAGAAAAAGTACAAGAAATAGGTGACGCAGATGCTGCACCTGCAGATTTTGTTATTGTAGAAACTATTACTGGCAAAAAAACGCACTACAAAGATAGACTCGATCGCGTAGAGCGCAGACCAGACCGTAAACCGAAAAAGCCAAAGCCATGATTATAACTCAAGAAATTTTAACAACCCTAAATAAGGTAGGTCTGTTATGTGACGAAGGATTTAAGTACTTATCCACAGATAATTATTTGAACAAAACTCGCACACAGTTCATAGAAAGAATGAAGCAAGACGCTAGTTCTGGTGATTGCCCTGCCGACTACCCGGCTTGGGCTGTAAAGGTGCTGATTAGATCAGAGTTGATGAAACACCACCCCGACTTTATTCCTACTGGTAAGCTTAGGGTGTTAGGCCTTCAAGAACCGTTCTACAATATCCACGCAGCTCGAATAGCACTGCAGTCTCTAAAGAACCAAAATCCTAACACAAGTTATTTGTATTGTATCGAGGAAGAGACCCTAGACACCAGCGATCCCCTCGACCCACAAATATCCTGGCGTCAACACCACTAAACAAAAAACATCTGTTCCTTAGGGGCAGATGTTTTTTTCGCTTGAATTGTTAAACCAAAAGTGCTATAATAAAACAAATCTTCCAGTCACCAAAAATTTTTTGTGACGTATTTTTACAAGGCAAAAACAATGACTGCACCTACAAAATTAAATTTTAAAATGTATCAAGGCAGCACCTTTAGAGAAGTAATCCGTTGGGAGAGTTCGACAAAAGCCTACAAGACTATTACTGGCATCACAAAGGCCGCACCGGTAGTAATTACGTCAACTACACATGGAATTCCGGTAGGTTGGCGCACGAAAATCACAAACGTGGTTGGAATGACTGCGATCAATTCTGCGGACACCTACCATCAAGTAACTGCTACCACAACGGACAGCATTACTATTAATGCCCTTAATACTTTAGGGTTTACGGATTATACTAGTGGTGGCGTGCTAGAGTACAATGTTCCAATGGATTTGACTTCCATGACTGCACGTATGCAGATTCGTCCTAGTCTGACCAGCAGTACTGTACTTGATACTTACACTACTGAGTTAGGTACTATTACTGTAGATAATACTGCAAAAACTATTACTATAAATGTACCTGCTACTACAACAGCTGGTTACACATTTTCAACAGGGGTGTACAGCCTAGAACTCATTTCAGGGTCTACAGTATACCAAATCATAACTGGGAACATTTCTTTGATTCAAGAAATCACCCGATAAAGGAATATAAAAAATGGCAAATACCCTATACCCAAAGTGGAAAGAAGGCGTAATTCAAGCCTCCGCTAACACAGCGCTTACTGGTACTGTTAAAGCTGTGCTAGTAGATACTGGTGCTTACACCTACTCAACAGCACACCAGTTTTTTAGCTCAGTAACTGGTACTGCGGGCACACCCCAGACTATTGCTACAAAAACTTACGTAGCTGGATTATTTGACGGTGACAACGTTACCTTTACAGCCGTACCAACCGGATCCTCAACTGGATCTCTGTTAGAAGCTATTGTAATTTACGTTGATACTGGTACCGCTGCAACTTCACCACTAGTAGCTTTCTTTGACACTGGCGTTACTGGTCTGCCTGTAACACCTAACGGTGGTGATATTACTATTAGCTGGAACGCCAGCGGCATTTTCCAGCTGTAAACCATGGCTTCAGGAACTGGTAGTTTATTCATTGATTTCGGTGCTCACCCCGGTTCCAACGAAGCTTCCGTTGCAGTAACCGGCCAGACTGGTATCAGTAACACATCAAAAGCATCAGCGTTTGTTATGGCCGGAGATAGTTCCGCAAACCATACTCCAGCCGACCATAAGTACCTACCCGTGTTTGCTGCACTAACGTGTAGCACTCCTGTATCGGGAACAGGCTTTACTATTTATGGTACTTCAACTCAAAAATTAACTGGACAATGGGCTGTACGCTTTGTTTGGTCCGACTAAGGATAAAAAATGGCATTAGATGCAAATATTCGTGGCTCAACGTCTGGCTTAGGAGCCGAAGTTAATGCCTCCAATCAACTAAAAGTCACACTAGAAACGGATGCCGCGACAAACCCAGGTAATGTGGGTGGTGTGCGGATGTTTTCCGAGAATGATGTAGGCACCTATACAGGCTCAGCAGCTCTAGCATCACCAGAAACGTCTTCCGACTTCCGTCTCCGCGTTGGTATGGACACGCTGCTGTTCAATGACACCTTTGGTGCTCTTGCGCAGAATAGTAGCCAGTGGGCATATAGTTTAGCCACACTTACTGCTACACAACCCGGTGCTGGTACTGTTAACTTTGGTACAGTTCAGGGAACCGCTGCCACTCATGGTGCGTTTATGCGTACCTGGCAATACTTTGGTATGGTTAAGTCTGCTCCCCTAGTAGCTGAGTTTGATGTGGGTCAGTTTAATTCAGCACTAATAGCTAACGAAGTTTTCTTGATGGGGTTTGGCCTGCCCACAGGTGCTGGTGCTGCTCCAACTGATGGCGTTTGGCTTCAGTTTAGTAGTGGTGGAGTTGTAGGTGTTGCTAACTATTCTGGTGCCACCCTTCAAACAGGCGTAATGCTGCCAATTGAGTCTATTGTAGTAGGCGAACTAGCTCACTGGATTATTGTTTGCGGCGAGGATGAAGTCCAGTTTTGGTTTGAACAAGAACTAGTAGGTAGTCTAGCTATTCCTTCTTCTAACGGTCAACCTTTCCAGAGTACTACACTACCCTTCTTTATGCAGAAGTTGTGCACAGGTACAGTAGCTAATACAAACACAATGCGTGTTTCTGGTGTTTCTGTTTCACTACAAGACATGCAGACCTCAAAAGCCTGGGCACACCAAATGGCCGTATCTGGTCAACAAGGATACGTTGCTCAAAATGGTCACGCTACTCAGGGCAAGACTGCTATTTGGGGAAATAACGTCGCACCTACTGCTATAGCATTAACTAACACTGCTGCGGCTTTCGTTGGACTGGCCGGTATTGCGGCAATTCTTCCAACGCTAACGGCAAACACTGACGGTATTATTTTCAGTTATCAAAATCCCGCAGGCACAGTAAACATTCCGGGTAGAAATCTGATCATTACCGGCGTAAAAGTACAGGGAGTTACTACTGTAGCACTTACGGGTGGACCAGTTATTTACGCTTACGCACTGGCATTTGGCCATACCGCAGTTTCTTTAGCCACAGCTGAAACCGGATCTTTTGCTAACAACACTACACACGCACCTCGTATTCTACCAATTGGTATTGAAGCATGGGTCGCAGCAGCTCCTGTAGCTACTCAAGGAAACGGAACAGCAATTATTTCTTTTGATGCTCCTGTTGTAGTACGCCCTGGCGAGTTTGTTCAAATTACTGGTAGAAATATGGGTGTAGTAACAACTGCTGGTGCAATTACTCTTATTGGTTCAATTCATAGTTACTGGGAATAACAAATGCCTATTACAAGATCAACTGCAGCAGTGTACACACTGCTAAACGCAACCGTAACGGGAAATGGTTGTTTAGACTGTACTTTTGCAGTGGTGGTGGATAACATCTCCAGCTTTACTCAAACACTGGTAGTTCCTGAAGTCCAAACGGCTGCAATACTTGGTGCTACAATCACTGATGGTAGTAGTATTCGTAATACTCTAACAAGTAAGATCTGCGAGCACTTTATCGCAACTGGCGAGATTGTTGGTACTATTACTGCGTAATTAAAATAAGGGTGTAAACAATGTCATTACTACTAGCACTGTTAGGACCAACTAGTAGTCAAACAGTTGGTGCGCCCTTACTTGCAAGCACAAATTATTTTCCTGAACAGATTGTCCAGTTAGAGGCCGCCACACCACCGTATACCTTTGAAGGTTATGAGATAGGAACTGTTGTTGCAAACGCAATAACAGTTACTTACGAGACCGGTGAAACTGTATTTGTTGTAGTAAATCCTCAAAGCGCCACTAGGCCAACCGCTGTTTCAGACGGAACAAATACTTATACTTATGTAGGCGGCAATACTGCTGGTAACTACTCCATTGCAGTATTTAAAGCCGATAATGTTGTAGGTGGCACGTATACACTTACTAGTGCTAATAACACTGGTAATATTACTTACTACCGTTACCGTAATATCAAAGCGGGTCCTGCTCAGGCAGTAATTACCGGTGAGATCACTAATCCTGGTGCTACGTTTACTAACAACGTAGTACTTCCTGGGATAACGCCAACGGAAGCACCAGCAATGGTGTTTATTGCTGGCGGAGACCAAAATGCTGGTGGGCTGTACGTTGATACTGAGTTTATCAGCCGTGACGGTGGTAATATACAGACGGTAGCGGGTGATCGTAGAGTTACTACTACAGACACAATTACTCCAAAGTTTACTGGTACTGGATTTGAGTGGACTGATTACGTAGTTGCTGTATTTTCAGAAGCACTAATAGTTTCTGATTGGTTGTACCCTAGTACGATACAAAGCACCAACGCTTTCTTTGACCCAATAGTTGCGGCTGAGGGCGGGGGTCAAACCTTAGATGTTGGTCTGTACAGCAATAGTGTTGTTTACTATGCACCTACAATCACTACAGGTGGTGTAACATTACTAGATCCGCTATATACTAATACAAACTCACTATATACACCTACAATTACTAGGGGTGTAGTAAGCTTAACACCTAGTCTGTACAGCAATAGTGTTGTTTACTATGCACCTACAATCACTACAGGTGGTGTAACACTACTAGATCCACTATATACCAATACTAACAGCTTTTTTACTCCTAGTATTACCACAGGTATTGTTAGTGTAACACCGGGTCTGTATACTAATACTAGCACACTATACAATGCTACGGTTACTACAGGTGTTGTTGCCATAACACCGGGCCTGTATACTAATAATAACACTTATTACACACCGACAGTAACAGTAGGAACTGTAACACTATCTCCAAGTCTATATACTAATACCAATAGTTACTATAATAGCACAGTTACTACAGGCGGTGTAACACTATTAGATCCGTTATACACTAATACTAGCACTTACTATAGTCCTAGTATTACTACAGGTGTTGTAACACTAACACCAAGCCTGTATACCAACAGTACCACTTTCTACACACCCACAATCCCGGTAACAGGTGTTAATCAAACACTTACAGCTACTTTACTAACAAATAGCAATACTAGCTATATACCTACTATTATTGTAGGTACTACATTAGTAACTGAGTCGTGGGCAGGCTCTGGTACCGTTGATGGTAAAACCCCAACAACTGGTGGAGGTACTTGGCAGATTGATAGTGGTGGCAGTGGGGTATCGTATAGTTCAGGTACCGCTACCCCTGATGGTGATTATGCTAGTGCGTATCACTCAGCAACATACCAAAATGCACAGTTTAGTACTGTTGTATACCCTGCGGACATTGTAGGATCACCGCTCCCTTGCAGTATTATAGGTAGAGCTACTACTCTGTCTTCTAGTACTACATGCTATCTTGCCGAGTTTGATTCTATCAACTCAACTGTAAAACTTAAAAAGTTTATAGCAGGAACACCTACTGATTTAGCAACGGTATCTATAAACCCATCAGGTGCTTCGGCTTCCTTAGTAATTAGTGGGTCTATACTAAAAGTAATATTAAACGGTTCCGAGATAATATCTGTTAGTGATACTTCTATTACTGCTGCAGGATACTGGGGATTTGCTGTACGTTTTGGCGGAGTTGGTGAAGACTTAGCCAATTCGTCCATAGGCCCTGTTAGTATTAAGAGTGCTGTAATCGCAGTGCCCGTAAGTTTACTAGCTGGTCTATATACTAATACTAGTGCCTACTATAATAGCACAGTTACTACAGGTGGTGTAACACTACTAGATCCGCTATATACTAATACTAATAGTTTCTTTACTCCTAGTATTATTAGAGGTGTTATTACACTAACACCAAGCCTGTACAGCAATAGTGTTACATTGTATAACCCTACAATTGCTGTAAGTGCTGTAACACTAACACCTAGTCTGTATAGTAATAGCAATACGCTATATAACCCTACGATCACTAGAGGTGCTGTTACCCTAGCACCGGGTCTGTACAGTAATAGTAACACGCTGTATAATCCTACGATCACTGTAGGTGCTGTAACCCTAACACCGGGCCTATACAGCAATAGCAACATACTATACGCGCCTAGTAGTAGTTTATTACAACTACTAACAGCACCGCTACTAACTAATACTAGCAGCTATTATAATCCTACAGCTACTGTAGGCGTAGCAATAGTTGCTCCAGCACTTCACACTAATACTAACACTTTCTATAGTCCAACTATTGCTGTAGGTGCCGTAACAGTAACAACACCACTACTAACTAATACTAGTACTGTACTAGTTCCAACAGTATTACCTGGTACAATTACACTAGCACCGCCTGTTTTAGCTAGCAGCAACGTATACTACTTACCAACCATTACAAAAGGTTCAGTAACAGTATCACCAACATTATTTACTAATAGTACTACCTACTACATACCAAGTATTGTACCTGGTGCTGTTGGTGTACAGTTACCCGCAATTGCTAGTAATTCTGCTACATATGCTCCTACAGTATTTGTAGCAGATACTAAAATAGCTCCCGGCAATATTGTTGTTGACGTACCTAGCGCCAATATCGCTAGTTATACCGAGATAACCAACTGGGTACCAACCCTAGTAGTTAATAACGTAGTTACCTTCCTAGAAGTACCACACTACTTAGTAAATGTTGACGGACAACATGCTATACAATATAGCGATTCTTTGGACTATATCCTAGATAAACCATCAGGATCCGTTTCCAGTTAATAAACAACAAGGGCTATGGTTCATCAACCATAGCCCCTACTTTTAAGGAATACAATGAGTATTTTAAGTACAGAAATCACTACGGATCCTGCTGGTCTAGGTTATGGGTCCTGGCTACCAGACTCGCCCGGAACAGTAGCAGCACTAATCAATGCTAAAACCTTTACAATGCCAAAAACCTACATGGTATCAGAAATCGACGTGGTTGGTTTGTACCCAGATGGGCCTGTAGCAGGCGACGCCGTGCTAGCGAAACTAGAGGCTTTTGCTGCAGCAGCCCAGCCGCTGTCTAACCTAGTAAATCGTGCACTAAAAGCTGTGTACCAGCCTCAAGGTTTAAACATCGGCTCAGTTCAAGTACAAGACATGCTTACAATGCTTGGAACCGAAGGTGTCTTAACTACTGACGAGTCCACAAAACTAAAGTCCATTGCTAACCAACCGGCCAGCAGAGCAGACGTACTAGGTATCGAACAAGTATCTGTTGAACAAGTAATCGGAGAAATTTAATGGCAATTCAATATGGTGCGTCTACCGCAATCACAATTACTGCAGGCAGCTTAGCCTCAGCAGCCAACCGTTCTTCGGCCGCAGTAACTTCAGCACTTACAAACAACACAACTGACTACTTAGTATCAGTTAATGCGCTAACTACCGCTACCGCTCCAACTGGCAACAAACAAATTGTTGTTTACGGTTACATGTCTGAAGACGGTACTACCTATACTGGGAACAGTACCACAACAGACAACGTTGACGGTACGGACAAAGCCTTAACTGCTATTGGTTCACCCACTGCGCTATTCTTCATGGGTACTATACAGCTAAACCAAGGTGCTGTTGCAGTCACTGCTCGCGAACAGTTTTCAGTTGCTACCACATTTGGTGTGATCCCTCCAAAGTGGGGAATCGTGCTTTACAACGACGCAGGAACTGCACTAGGTGCTACTGTTACCGCCACATTCCGCGAAGTTTACTACAGTTAATCAGGAGTTATTAAATGAGCTTAGCCGGACCCGCTTTTAAACAGCATTTAGTAGAATTTATTACAGGCACAGGTGTTATCACGGACGGCGTGACTGATGCAACAAACATTACAAGTACTTTTACTTGGACTGTACCTGTTGGTGTTGTCAACTTATTGATTTCTGGTTGCGGAGGAGGCGGCGGGGGTGGCGGTGGCTATGGTTTAACTACATCAAGATCAGGTGGTAGCGGTGCAGCTAGTGGTTTATCATTTTGTAACTATCCAGCAACAGTTATTCCAGGCTCAACACTTACTATTACTTTAGGCACAGGGGGCACTTTGGGTGCTGTAGGCGTTAACGGTGGTGATGGGGGCAATACTACCGTAACAAACCTTGCACCTAGATCGTGGGCTACTTTGCTAATGTCTGGAATTACTCCAACTGCAGGAAAATTGACTATTAAATCTGGTGGTGGTGGTAGCGCGGGGCAAGTTTCTTCTGGTGCTGGTGGTACTGGTAATGCTTCAGGTACCACATTGGGGTGGTCAAATTCCAGCGGTGGAGCTGGCACTGCGGTAGCTGCGAGTCCTGGTAGTGGTGGTATTGGTGGCGAAACAAATACTTTTCATCCGGCTTTTGGTTGTATTGTTTATGGCCACGGAGGCAGCGGGGGTGGTGGTGCTAGTACCAGTGCAACTACTAATGGTGGTGGCGGTGGATCGTGGCGGGGATCTGGTGGTCGCACCATGAATGCAGAGTGGCAGTTTACAGGTGCTAGACTCGGATCTAACGACGGAACCAACAGTTATGGTGGTGGCGGAGACGGCGGACCCAGTGCTTATGGTTATCCAGGTGCTGGTGGAACAGGCAATACAGCAGCTGGTACAGGAACTGGTTTTGGTTTTGGTGGTAGTGGCGGTGGCGGAAATGCTGCTGGTTCTGCAGGTGGACCGGGCTATTTAGCCATTACATACTGGAGCGCAGAATAATGGCTATTGCAGAAATCTACAACAACTCAGCCACAATTGGAACAACTGAGTACGACTTACCCACCAACTCTACTTCCGCAGTGTCGTCCCAGACTGCCCACGGTATTTACCAACTATTTTTAGATCTTAGCGCACTTACTGCAACTGAGGAATACAGACTACGCATCTACGAAAAAGTTCGGACTACAAGCACGCAACGTGTAGTCGAAGAAATCATTATTTCCGGCTCACAAAGCCCCCAACCAGTGCTGGTTACACCAGCGCTACTGCTAAAAAATGGTTGGTCGTACACACTTAAAAAGAACCAGGGAACTGATCGCACCATTGAGTGGTCAATAAGACAGGTGGCATAAATGTTTTTTACACCACTACTACAGGGTGGGGTTAGTAGTGGTAACACTAGAACTCTAGTCTGTGTTAATAATATAGCAAAACGCACAACACAACCCCAAACTACTCCTCAAATTTCTAACTACTGGAAGTCACGTGGGTTTAAGTGGGTAGTCAACGGCACAGAACCACGCGAATTGGTTTCTGGTATTACACTAGACCCTACTGCTGGCGCTACTACAGAAGTAAATCACTCCGGCAAAGCACTAGCCAACAGGTCAACTGGTGTTGGCTGGACAAAGTCCATTACATCATCGCCTGCAAAGGAAGCGACCTTAGTTTGGTTTGGTGATTTTTATGCGTCCACTATTGGCAACCCATTTGTGGCTGGAGTTTTACCAAATCTTACAGATGGTGGCCCCTACTCAAATGTAGCTCTTATTAGAAACAGGACTGGCGCGGGTACCGGATCAATCGGTTATTTTTATGCTGATACACCGGGCAATGTTACTTTTGTATCGTCACCATATTCTGACTATAACGAAGCAAAAAATCTAGGCATAGTAGCAAAAATAAAAGACGGAAGCCAAAAACTATTTACTAATAAAAGAGGTTTAGAGTTAACAACTACTACCGCACTAGTCGGTGGTGGACTGTACACTGCAACTCCGATTCTTACCATAGGTTCCGGCAATCCCACAAGAACTGCAGATGCTTCTTGCTCGTTCTTTGCTGTATCCGACCAGTTCCTGACGGATGCCGAGTGTTTATCCCTAGCAAAAAACCCTTGGCAAATCTTTAAACCCGCCACAAAACCAATCTATGTTGCAGCTAAAAGCCTAACAAGACGTTCAGTTCCAGTACTACGCCGCATAAGAAAAACACAACCACAAACCCCCACAAAGATCAACTGGTCAAATCCCCTTACACAGGGCTTAGTGGTCGCAATCAATCCAGCTGCGCCAGACCCTCAACTGATACGTGTTGGTACTCCGACATATCTACCAACTCCCTACGGTGTTGCACTTAAAAATCCAAACGACACCACGGTCAATGGTCTAACAAAAACAGTCAAAACGATGGGCAGCGCAGCCACGATTGTTGCCTACTGTACTATTCCAGAAAACGCTACTACTGCATTTTTGGTTGGTGGTTTTGGTACAAATGGTGCTGGCAATCAGCTATTTGCTTTCCAAGGAAGTCTACCAACTGGCGGGGTTGGTGCACAAGTACGCGCTGTTATCAGAACAGTAGATGGTGGCGGTCTTAGTAGTGCTGAAGCTGGTACATACCAACCCATATGGGGTACTGAACTCGCAGTTTGGATTGGTGTCTATGATGGAACTGGCGCTCTTACTATTTACAGAAATGGTGTAGATATTACTGCCAGTAGATTCACTGGATCTGCTTCTGGATCAATATCTACTCTAGACAACTTTTCTCTAGGTTTTATCAATCGCGGTACTGATGCCAGCAGTGGCCCAAATACCCAAAACTTGCTAGGGTTAGGATTTAATCGCGCACTAAGTCCACAAGAAGTTTATGCACTATCAAAAAATCCGTGGCAAATCTTTAAATCAGTTGACAAACCAATCTACTTGTCCTCCGTACCCCGCCCACGAAGTTTTGTGAGGGTAAAAACCAAGCCACAAATAAAACAACCTCAAAAATCAACAAAGATTAATTGGTCCAATCCGATCACTAAAGGGTTAGTAAAAGCCGTTAATGCTGCTGTATCAGACCCTACAGTTACGCTTCTTGGCACTAGTCCTACACCCCTCAAAGTAACTTCACCAGTTGGCATTGGTTACAGTGCAAACGGTGCTACATCATACTGGCAAGCATCACCAACTGCTTTAGCTTCACTAAACCCTACTTGGACTATACTAGCAATAGTTAGTAATTTTACTGGAATTACTAATGGTGGTGGTTATGGTCTATACGTAGAACGCCCTAATAGCACACAAATTGTAAAAATTGTAGCAGGCCAAAATGAAAGTTTTAGTACTGCTGAGTTTACTTGCAGAGACTTAACTGGCAACTTAATACAAATGCGTCCTAGTTATGGTTCTGGTGGCGGACCTAATGTTGCAGACGGTAAGCCACACGTTATGGTATTTACCCGTAGGGCTTCTAATAACCACCGTGGCTGGATTGATGGTGTAGAGCGGGTATTTAACACTACCACTAATATTAATGGTGCTTTTGGGGCTACAAATGCTACTATTGGTCGAGATCCTTTTGATTCAGTAACTTTTAACGGTTCCATACCTCTAGTAATGGTTTGGAATCGCAGTCTGTCAGATAAAGAACTACTAAGTATTAGTCAAAATCCTTGGCAGGTTTTCAAAGCACCAAATGACGCACTTTACTTAGAGCAGCCCCCCTCCACTATTGTGTCCAACGGCCTAGTAATTCATTTAGATGCTGCTAATCCTAACAGTTATTCTGGAACTGGAACAACCTGGAGTGATTTAAGTGGTAGTGGTAATATAGGAACACTAACAAACGGACCGAGCTATACTGCTGATAACTCTGGAGCTGTTGTTTTTGATGGGATTGATGATCATGTTCAAATAACAGGTAATGCTTCAAACACTCCGGCATCAATGACTTTGTTTTGTTTTATCTATCCACAAAATACAAGACCCGAAGAAATTATAGCAACTCAAAATTTTGGTAATGGTTATAGATTAATGACCAAAATCTATAGTGGAGATAATCCTAGCAACCGTTGGGGATTTCGTCCAAGTTCAGGTGGTACGGAATACCAATCGCCAACATTGTTATCAAATAATAACTGGTATTGTTTAGCAGTAACCTATACACCGTCATCTGTTTCAGGATACGTTAATGGTGTTCTAGATTGGACTGTAGCAAATCCAGATGCTTTAGTGCATGGTGGTAATATACACCTAGGGGACGGAATAGGCGGAGCGCAACGTCATTTTCAGGGAAAACTCCCTGTGTTTATGATGTACAACAGAGCACTCTCTGCACAAGAAGTACTACAAAACTACAATGCACTAGCTCCACGGTACGCTACAACAACACAAACCACACTAACCACACTACTTGCCCCACTCTTTGCGGGTGTGAACAATTTATACAACCACACAGTTAGTTCATTTAGAGTGCTACTAGCTAGTCTATATACTAACACCAGCACCTTATATAACGGATCAGTTAGTTCGATCAGAGTGCTGCTAGCAAGTCTATATAGCAATAGCAGTAGTTTATATAACCACACAGTAGATATCTGGCAAAATAGTGTTATTAACTACTTAAGTAACTTACGTACTAAGGTAGTTACTGCTACAACTAAAGCAATAACTGCTGTTAGTACGACAAGAACTAAGGTTATTGAAGCGGGCATAAAAACTTTGTCAGTATTAAGTGCTACTAGAACAAAGTTATTTAGTCCAACAGCCAAGTCGGTTTCACTTGTTTCAGACTCAAGAACCAAGTTATTTACACCTGAAACCAAGAGCAAGACTTTTACCACCACAACGAGAGGATAATATGGCAATCTTAGGATCCATGATAAAACAACCTAATGAAATTCTAGATTTCGATATTGACTATACTACTGTTTTAGCTGGTAGAGTGGACACTCTTACTACCCCCTCAGTAACTATTAGTGTTGTAACAGGTACCAACACTACCCCACTAACTGCACCAACTCCCACTATTAGTGGTAACTTGGTGAAAGTAGTAGTTTCTGCAGGAACTGATGGTGTTACTTACAAAGCAACAGTAGTTGTAAATACAACACCCGCAGGTCTGCGATATGAAGATGAAGTAACTCTAGTCGTACAGGATACATAATGCCAACAGTTCAAATTAAACCTGCGGGGTCGGTACTACCACGTGTGGAAAAGTACGCAAAAGAAACCATTGTTTATCGCCTAGACTGTGCTGCACTACTAGAACCAATGGAGCTAGTAGGAAGCGCTGCACCAATTAATGTTCCTGAAGGCGTTGTGGTGGTCAAATGTCGTGCTAAGGACGGTAATGCCATTGAAGTTACTATTAGCAATACCGACCTTGAAGTACAGGTCTACCAAGACTTCATCATTAACATTGCCTACGAAACTACTGCAGGCAATACGCGTGTAGCTAGCTTTCAGCTACGAGTACACCGCTAATGTTTAATAAGTACATTATTCAACTAGTAATTGTTGGAGCAGTATTAGGGTTTCTAGGGTTGGCCTACAGCTGGGTCTATAACCGTGGATACGTAACCGCCAACCTAGAATGTGATCAAAAGTTTCAGGCTTATGAGTCCAAGCTAAACAATCAGCTTGATGTTTTAGAGGCTAACCTCCAGACCATTAACACGGACTTAGTACAAAAGCAGTCTGAGCTGGTTGTGGACGTACAGACCATCCTACAAAAAGTAAAGTCAAAGCCTACGATTATTGTAAAAGAAGGTCGTTGTACCCTACAGCCAGAATTTGTGGATAGCATCAACCAAGCAATTCAAAGAGTAAACCAAGAATGAAAAAACTACATTTATTCTGCATTTTGCTTGCTACAATGTTGATCGGCTGTAGTTCAGTTCCAGAAAATCCAAAACAAGTAATCCAACAAAAACAGATTTACGTTGACAGTAACTTGTTAAGGCTGTGTGAACCACTACCGCTGTACGACGCTGCAAAGCCAATGGAAACCTATCTACTGGAGCACTATATCACCACTATTCAAATGTACGGTGTTTGTGCTCAACAACAGCGTAAAAGTGTTTTAACAATAAAACACCTAACCAACGTGAAAGATTAACATGAAAATTCCTCGTTTTAGAAACTTATTTTTAATTGGTGGTAGCCTTATTATTGTGTTATACTTGGTCCTAAGCGATCCAAATGGTGGCAATCTTACTCTACCATTTTTAGCTAAACTGGCTACTCCTGTTATTGCAGTGTGGTTTGCTCACCTAGCACGCAAAGCACTATTTGATTACATCGACATGGCTAGGCTTTACCAGCTATCAAAAGAAACACCAGTAGGTGCTGGCCTATCTTTCTTAGGAATGTGCGTAGTTATTTTTGGGTTACTAGGGCTATTTGGCAGCCAGGTTTATGCTCAAGTGCCACAAAATGCTCAAAAGTATGTTCCAACCTTAGTACAAGAACAACAGGCTCACTGGTCCACACACCCAAAGCAGCAGCCCTTGGTAGTTTAATAGAACACGAGTCTTGTATTTCCTTAACACACTCACGCTGTTGGAGTCCTACGTCTAGGCTTAAATCAGCTCGCGAGGAAGGAGCAGGGCTTGGTCAACTAACAAGGGCATGGCGTAGCGATGGAACCCTAAGATTTGATGCACTAAAAGAAATTAGGTTCCTACACAAAAAAGAACTAAGCGAACTGAGCTGGGACAACATCTATACACGCCCAGATCTACAGATTAGAGCAGTGGTCTTAAAGTCTCGAGACAACTACAACTACTACAGGCCCTACAGCCACAGCGATCTAGAGGCTCTAGCATTTGCAGATGCTGCTTACAATGGCGGTGTGGGCGGGCTAGACTCAGAACGTAGAGCTTGTAAACTAGCACCTGGTTGTGACCATACAAAATGGTTTAACAACGTAGAACTATATTGTTTGAAAAGTAAGGCAGCACTATATGGAAATCGTAGTGCTTGTGACATTAATAGACACCACGTAAAGGACGTTTTATTGACCAGAATAAGCAAGTACACACTATTTTTTGAATGACCTTAGGAGCCTACACTATGGCCAGAAGTACCGGTAAAAGAGCTAGACGTGATCAACAGTTTGATAGTATTACTAAACCAACCAGCTCACACGGAGTAAAAACTTCGATACAATCAGTAAAACCACTCAACTTTATTCAGGGTGCATATTTAGATGCTATTAAATCAAATGATATTATCTTTGGCATTGGTTCAGCAGGTACAGGCAAAACCTTTATTGCTGCTACTTATGCAGCAGAGCAGCTGTTTTATAAAAAGGTTGACAAAATCATCCTTACGCGCCCAAACATCGAAACGGGTCGTGGACTAGGCTTCCTACCAGGCACACTAGAGGAGAAGTACGCTCCCTACTTGTTACCTTTTGACGCCATCTTCAGTCACGCACTAGGTCGTGGGTTTTATGAGTATGCCCTAAAGTCTAAAACAATTGAGCCTACTCCATTAGGATTCCTACGTGGTACTACCTTTGAAGACTGTATTGTGCTAGTAGACGAAGCACAAAACTGTACTCGTGAGGAAATGAAGATGTTACTTAGCCGCATCGGTCGCAACTGCAAAATGATTTTTTCTGGAGATACTGAGCAGGCTGATATTCCTAACTCGGGCCTAGACGATGCCTGCGATAGGCTGGAAAACATCAAGGGCGTGGAAGTCATCGAGTTCTTAGACGAAGACATTGTACGTAGTGAGATGTGTAAACAAATCATTATGGCGTACAGAAAGTAAAATTTGTACTTGCACTATTATACACAATGTTGTATAATAGTGCTTTAGTCAAAACCAAAAGGTAAATTATGGATAATAGCTGTCCGATTGCAACACAGTTTAAGTATATTAATCTAGCTAGCCACCTAGTAACTATCAAAGAAGCTAACCTAGGTCCTGCAGATCCACGTGAACCCTCGAACTCTTACTGGGCGGCAAAGTCTGCACTATGGGAAGTACCCGAAGGTGTAGCACGCACTCGTCTTTGTATGAACTGTGCTCACTACGATAATGCTCCTGAAACCCTAACCTGCCTAGCCACTGGTGAGGGCGGTACCCTAAAAGCTTCTGACTTACCTGTAACACCTGCTTGGGCGGACATTGAAGGTATGCCAGGTGCAGTATGCACTGTCTGGAATATTAGTTGTTCAGCACTACGTACTTGTGATAGCTGGGAAGACCCCCGTACAGATCCAGACAATGCTAACGTTGATTTTGGTGAAACCGAAAAAGCCGTGAAGATGTACAAGCCCACAGAGGGAATGGCTGTAGCAGCCCGACGTGCTCTAGACTGGCGTAAAGAAGGCCATCGTGGTGGTACACTAGTAGGTCTGGCTAGAGCAAATCAACTAGTAAATCGCGAGAACTTGTCTGAGTCCACCGTGTTAAGAATGTACAGTTTCTTCTCCAGACACGAAGTCGACAAACAAGCCACTGGTTTTAGTTCTGGTGAAGAAGGCTATCCAAGCCCAGGCCGCGTTGCTTGGGACCTATGGGGTGGCGATGGTGGTTATACGTGGTCTAAGGGCCATCGTGATACTATCATGAATAATAGATAATAAAATAAAGCCCACTAAGGTTGATGACCTAGTGGGCTTTTTTACGTCCGGAAATTCAAGTATATAATTTTGGTATTGACTTATATACCCATAAAGTATATAATGGGTATATTGACTTTGGTACCAAAATTTTTAATAAGGACAACCATGTTTTCACCCTTTAATCCGTTTATGCAAACTCAGTCCTTGTTTCCACTTAGCCAGTCTCAAGGATTTTTCCTATTTGAACCCAGCCCACTAGTAAGTATTGGTGGATGCGGAGACGATATTATTAACATTGGAGGTTCTGTAATACCGGGACCACCAGGACCACCAGGACCACCAGGACCACCAGGACCACCAGGACCACCAGGACCACCAGGACCACCGGGCCCTCCCGGCCCACCGGGTACTCCGGGCCTAGTTCCTGTTACTGATATTATTGACAACTATACCGCACTATCAACGGACTACTTTTTATGCGTTTTAACTATAGCACCTGTAACTATCACTCTGCCTGTAGGCATACTAGGTACAGTTTATATAATAAAAGATTGTAGTGGAAATGCGGGTACTGAGAATATTACTATTCAAGGAACAGGGCAGACTGTGGACGCTGGTATTGCTACTATTAATGTTCCCTATGGCAGTGTAACAGTAGTATTTAATGGTTATAGTTGGAGCATAGTATGAGTTACAAATCGCCGATAACAACAGCAGCTGATTTTGGTGTCTTGAAAGTCGGAACGGGCCTATCAGTAACAGATGGTGTAGTAAGTGCTAGCACAGGGCTATTAAACTACGGGTTTTTTAGTAATGGCACGCAAACCAATCCAGTAGCAAATGCTGTTAATATAGCTACTTATAGTAATTCTGGACCTACTAATGGTATAAGCATAACAGGAGGTAATGCACTAACTGTTGACAATGCTGGTGTGTACACTTTAATGTTTACTGTTTTAGTGGGTAAAACTTCTGGTGGTACAGATACTGTTAGTTTTTGGTTGAGATATAATGGTGTTGATGTACCACTGTCCGCACAGGACTTACAGCTCACTAATAACTTAGCACAGGTTTTTGCTTCTGGTAACTTTACGCTCTATATGGCTACCAGTAGCAATATTCAATTATGTTGGAGCAGTGCAGATACTACTACTGCTTTAACTGCACTACCAGCAAGAGTCACACCTACTAGACCAACCGGTGCTAGTACAAAAATCACTTTAACAAGGATAAGTTAATATGTCATATACAAATCTCCCAACCGGAATTTTAGCCGGCACAGGTATTACAGTAACTCCCACATTAGGAACAGGCAGCAATACTATTACTATTTCTGCTAGTGGTATAATTACATCAGCAATCCGTAATGCGATTGTTTCACCCGTAGTACTAAATGGTACAGATGAAGTTGTTTCAGTACAAGTACCTGGCCCCGTTGCTGTTGCAGTAACACTACCTGTAGGCGTTACTGGTAGAACCTATGTTATTAAAGACGGCTTAGGTTTAGCGGCTCCCGCAACACCAATTACTATTACACCAACTGCAGGTACCATTGATGGTGCAGTTGCAGCAGTAATTAATGTACCTTATGGTTCCTTAACAGTAGTGTACAATGGAACTCAGTGGTTAATTCTATAATCGACTATCACCCCACAAGTTTTAGCGTATAATTTTGGTATTGACTTATGTTGGTATATGTTATATAATAGATTCATAAACTTTGGTATACAAAGTTTTGTGGGTATAAAAAATTATACATACTTTCAACCACTTCAACTAAAGGGCTACAATGTGGGCAATAGAACGCACGGTATCCGGTTGTACTAATAAATTTACTATTGTTACTGAAGGAAAAGTAAATGTTACCTTTCCTCCGGGCGTAAGAGTAAAAGCATTCGTTAACGAGGTACAAACTCCTGTAGACATGTTAGATGTTAAGCCAGGGGACATAGTTTATTTTAAACTAAAAAATACGACTACAGAACCCCAAATGGTTAATGTAGAACATTTAGGTACTACCAGTACCATAGAACTTGCTGCACACTCAGCAGCATCATCAACTTACGAGGAAGACACAATGTCACCAACAGATACACTTAATTTATTCGCCGGTACAGGCATGGGCAACAACCAAGGCGGAGCCATGGGAGCCGGTCTTGGAGCTGGTTTAGTTGGCGGTCTACTAGGAACCGCACTATTTGGCCGCAATGGTCTTAACGGTCTTGGGAACGATGCCGTCGTCGGAGCTCCTGCAACGCTTCAGGGTGTTGAATCGATTGTTAACAATTCTGCGATTATGCAGAGTCTAGGCGATATTAAAGCAGCCGTTCCACTAGCCGAAGGTCAACTTCAACTAGCACTAGCCGGTGCTCAGATGGACATTAATAATCGTACTACAGCAAGTACAGGTTCAGTTATCGGTGCTATCTCATCATTTGAGAGCAACATCATGGCTAACCTAAATATGCAAACCCAGATGAATCAAAAAGGATTCTCTGATAATGCAGCTACTACTGTAGCACAAGGTACTGCTAATCTTCTAGCTACTAAAGACGCATCAGTACAAGCAGAACGTAATTCTTGGTTACTAAACCAAGCTATTACTAATGATGGCGATAAGACACGTGCACTAATCCAGTCAATCGACAAGACTAATGACAGCCGCCTAATTACTAGCCTAGCCAATGAAATTAGCGAACTACGTAACGAAGGCCGTCTACGCGGCGTTGAGGGTAACATCACCATTAGCAATACAAACACTGCTAATGCTGTTGCTCAACAGCAGCAGGCTCAGCAACAGCAACAGCAACTAGCTGTTCTTGGCGCTCAGCTAAATGCTCTATGGAGTCAAAACCAGCACATTCAGCAAGGTGTTCTAAACATCGGTAGCGGTACTGTGTCAGGTAATTCACAAACTGCAGCTAACACACGAGTAAGCTGAGATTGACATATGCTTGCTGACTTGCTTAACGTTATTACTCCTGACGCGTTATTTTTTGCTATAAAGAATAATCCTGCTGTAGTCCAAATGGCACTACAAAAGTTCGAGGCTTGTAGAAGTTTCGGCCAGGCACTATCTCAAGAGCAACAAGTAACGATAAGTAATAATCTACATCGTGTCAATGAATACTTTAAGTCAGACGATGGAAAAGATTTAATTAGTATTTTAGCAGATGACTTCGTAAAGTTCACAAAAACTTGACAGTAAAAAAGCCCCCTAAACCAAAAGTTTAGGGGGCTTTTTCTTTGTTTACTATTTTACAACTTCTACTGCGTCAGCAGCAGGTTGTTGAGAGTTAAACTGGCTAAGTATTTCTTGAATTAAATCATTACTTATTTTAAAAGGCAGTTCGCCTAGTGCAGACATGATTGTATTTAATTGTTGCACAGTTAGTTTTAGTGTAAAAATTTTGTTTTCCATATTATTTAATTGGGCAAGCGCCTGTAGCACATTCTTCACCTACAATCTCATCAAAGCCGGCTAGCGCTTCAATACTTACTGGTAGTAGTTGAGCAACATACTTACGATAAGTGGGCTCATCAACAACTTCTTGGGGTAGGTATAGATAACCTAAGTCTTTCGCTGTTTTAGTTGGATCTGCGCGATAGATGAAAGACACACCTACGTAACAATCCCAGTTTGCTAGTAACCAGTCTACAATGCTAGGAACCTCATGTGGTTCATAACTAATTGTTACAGAAGTATTTTGCTGAGTCCAACTAGTCTGGATCAATTTATACTTTTCTAGCTGGTCAATTGCTGTATCTAAGTTTACTTCTTTTCCGTCCTGAATATGGAAAGGAACGTCCTTCCATTCTACTGGAAAAGTAACCAGTACACCAGATTCGTCAGTAGGATGATTAAAAATATTATAGTTAGCATTTCTGAGAATTTCGACTACCGGATCGTGTTTTGAGAACTGAACATTGTTGAAAATATACTTACCTAGTGGCTTGTGTACCCCTTCGGTAGTATCCATGATCTTACTAAGCGTACCCGAAGGCTTAACGCAAGTAACGTTCTTTGGCATTGGTAGGTCAAGCTCCTCAGCCATGCCGATGGCTGCTGACGTAGCAGTACGCTTTAAGTACTCGTAATCATAGCCAGTCATGTCAGGACGCTTAGCAATGCCAGTAAGTCCTACACCACAAAGACGCAGGAAGTAGTTGTTGATATGCCAAGCTTCTTGTAGAATACCGTCTTTTAGATTGACGCAGGTTTGGCGATAGTTAGCTCTAGCAGCAAGGCGGATTGCTTCATGAAGGCCTGCTGTATCTCCTTTGAACTTACCAATATCGGTTTCAGTAAGGTTGCAGAAACTTTTGTTTCCCAATAGAATTTCAACACAAGGATTACACCCATTGAACCAAGGAGCACGACGAAGTGCTTCTTGAGCGTTAATAAAACCGGGCTCAGAACCCCCGGCTGCTTCCATAGTAGCAAAAAGCTTAGTTAGTTCTACGTGACTTGGCTTTTTACGAAATACTAGACTATTATTTGACTGTTGGCGGTGTGCGTTATTATACAACCACCAGTCCTTTTTAGCTACTGCGAACTCTTCCCATTCCGGTTGGTCGTATTCAAACAGTGCAATTTCAGCGCTGCGGCGGCTGCTAAGAATAGTCCCCAGCCAATTAACGATATCGAGAATATCCATACGAGTAAGGAGACTATCGGCTCGACCATTAAGAATGTTAGCGATTGCAACATAAGCTGTTGAGATAGCTCCATCGCCTGAACTAATCCATCCATATCCTTTTAACCTTTCGCCCGCAGGCCTTAGCTGTGAAAAATCTAGAACAAGTGTATCGGCGGTATACTTACCCGCCATTAGTTTACCAACTGATTTAGCCCATGCCTCGGCTGAATCTCCAACTTGAATTGTCCAAGTGCGTGTTAGTTGGTCATAAGTTTCTACGTTATGTTCTAGACCGCCCTTTTCAGTGCGGGTTGAGTGCACAACCTTAATATTACGAATAGGTTTTGAGAACCCATTTAGTGTGCCAACAATTGGCTTGAATCCAACGCCACAACCTTGTAACAACAGCCATAAGCAATCTACAATGTCGTAAATAGTTTCTACATTTGTAAAACTACAGTTAAACTGGGATGCTTCGCGAGTCTTAGCAACCGTAGTACCACCTAGCCAGAGTGTTCGTCCAGACATTGATACTTTACGATCTAACATTAGCTGTTCTAGATCGTAGAGTTCTGCGTATTCAAAGTCGTCTAGTTCTCGATCAGCGGCCCGTTCCCATAGCCACTGTTGGTGGTCAATAACTCGTGCTACTGTTTCTGCCCAAGTTTCGAATACTGTACCAGCATCATTGACTGGTCGATTGTATGTTCTGCGTGTAATTACGTGTGCTCTTGTACTTGTCATTAGGCTTTTCCTGTGCTACCAAAACCACCCGTTCCACGGGCCGTATTTAACCATTCTTCATCATCTTCATCTACTATTTGTACTTCTGGTAGTACAATAGGCACAATAACTAGCTGAGCAATACGCTCACCTCTATTAATAAAAATATCGCGATCGTTATCTACGTTACAGATTAGAGAAACTTTGATATTACCGCGGTAGTCGCTGTCGATTACACCAACAGAGTTAGTTAGCGTGATACCGTGTTTTGCTAGTCCTGATCGAGAAAACACTAGGCCTACATGGTTTTTAGGAATCTGAACTGAGACTCCAGTATCAATAAGTGTCGGTGTAGCAGACCGGATTAGTTTGGATTCGGCAGCACGCAAATCTAAACCTGCATCGTTTGGGTTTGCTCTAGTTGGCATCAGATCTTTTTCTGTTAGTCTGATTTTAAGATTCATTTAGGTACTCCTCTAAGGTGTTATTAATGGTGTCAATGTTTTCAACACCGATTGCTTCTTCACAAAACTCTAGCAAATCCATTAGTTGATAGTTTAGGATCAAACGATCACCACCGAAGTCATTTAAGTTTTGTATGTACTTGTATTTACTGTTGATTGGCAGGCTAGCAATAATATCGTAAGTTGTTTCGTATTGCTGTATTAGTGCCATTGCTTTCTTTGGCCCTATGCCTGGAACACCGGGCACGTTATCACCCGCGTCACCCTGTAAACACTTGATTGAAATGTATTGTTCAGGTGTCCATTCATAATGCTCATGGTAGTTATCCCACGTGACTTCTTTTCGCGTTACGTAGGAAAAGCGCATAACGTCAGGTGCTACTAGCAGATCCCAGTCTCGGTCACTGGAGACTAGTACTACATTGTCTATATTAAAGTCTCTACGATGTTTGACAATGTAGGCTGCTACGTCGTCTGCCTCGACCTTGTCAAAACGAAAAACTGGATAGTTAGTGGTTTCTGCAAAGTTGTCAATTACTCTCATAAATTCCTCAAAGAATCGCTCAAAAGCGGCTTGTTCTTCTGGGGTTGACAGGGCTTGTTTATCTTTGCGGTTTTGCTTGTAGTCGTCATAAATACGTTTGCGATAACTACTCGATCCCTTATCACAAGCAATAATTACTTTGCCACAGTTGTAGGACTTACGCAGACTTTCTACTGTTTTAATGTAGGCTTCTAGAAAGTCTGTTTCACCACTGTGCTTCCAGCGAAAAGCAAGATTTAGTGAGTCTAGTATCATTACTGTGCGTGGATCAGTGGACGCTAGTTTTTGGAATGTTTTGGCCATGTTGTACTTAAGTTGACTTTCTATTATATCACGATCGACTAGTAAAGTCAAGCTATAAATTTTGGTTTCTCAAATTTAATGTAATCTTCCAAGGTGGAAACATAAAACTCATGTTCCTCAGTATTTACAAAAAAGTATCGGTAGTTTGTGGTTGGCATGTCTATGTACGCAACAAAGGTCTTGCTGCGATCATGCTTAAAAATTAGGATTGGTTTCTTACTAACCTGAATACCTTGACGTATAGCCTGAGACCACCACGCAATAAGCTGAGGCGACTTCGAAGTAAGTACTTGGCTGGTCATATGGTCTTCTGCGTAGTGCTTAGCCTCTACGGCATAAAGGTTCTTTTCGTTTGGTACGTAAAGGTCTCCTTTTAAACCATGCTTTTCATCTAGTGCTCCAGAACCCGGTACTCGTTCCCACTTGAGACCCGTAAGTTTTCTTAACTGGTCTCTTATTACTGTTTCTGCTCTAGCACCTTTGGCTCTGGAGTCTACTACCATTATTCTATCCTAGATATGTTGGAAACCTTGCTAACCTGAATTTTCTCTAGTAACGGATGTTGAAATCCATGAGAAATAATAAAGGTGTTTAGATAGGTTTCATTGATTAAGCACTCTATTAACTTTTCTTTGCCATCTAGATCTAGGCTTTCAATGGTCTCGTCTAGTACTAACAGATTAATTGTGGAGTTGCTTAGGCTTTGTAGCAATCGCCTAATACCAAATAGTGTTGCACAGTTGATACGTGCTCGTTCGCCACCTGATAGTGCTAAAATGTCTATGTCTACGCCGTTGTCGGCTACAACCACATTTAGTTTGTCACCAGTAACAATCTTAAAGTAAACCTGAAAGCGACCAGAACTAAGTTCTGTTAGGTAGTGGTTGATTGAAGACTCTAGATCCTTGATTAAGCACTCAATCTTGTAAGCTACTAATCCAGTATTACTAAAAGTTTTTACTAGGACTGCTAGCGTGGAAGCTCTAGTATTTAGCACGGTAAGTTTAGCTTCTAGAACATCTAGAGACTCTCTTGCTTCTTTTATATTTTCCCTGATTACTTCGATTTTAGCATTGTGTGCAGCACACTTTAAGTTATGAGATTGTGCGTCTTCAATACTCTGTAGGGCATATCCAATCTCTAAGTCAATCGCTTCTTTTTCTGACTCTAGTGTTGCTTTGTCTAGCAGGATATCTGGTAGATCTGGATCGTACATTTCATAATACTTATCGTAGTAGTCATTGTTCATCCGTTGATTAGTATAAGCATTATACTCTGCTGTGGCTAGTGCAAGTTCTGCATCAATAGCCTCTAGCTGTTCAGCAGTAATGCTCCGTAAGGTTTCCTGATCTTTTACAATGCTAAGATTTTTACTGTTGTCAATTGCTTGAGAGCAAGTAGGGCAGTGAGTAGCTAACTTCTTTGTTTTCTTGATGAAGTTATCACATTGAGTAATTATAGAGCTCAACTCAGTTTGTGTTTTTGTTAGTGCCTCTACACTGCTAACAGGTTTTACAATGTTACGATTAACTTTTGCGCAATACTTCTGCATGCTTGACTTAGCATTATTATTAGCAGTAATATCTTTGTTGATAGAAACAATGTTTTTCAGCTCTACAGCAATAACCTTAGACCTGTCTTCTAGTTCAGTAGGTTGAACGGGCACTATAGCCGTAACCATAGGCTCTAGCGAAGTATTTTTGTACTTCTTTATGACGTCGTTGGCGCTGCTGATTTTTGCGGTGGTGGTAGTGACTTCTGTGTCTACTAACTTTGACTCGGACTTAAAAACATCGCCGTACTCTGTGTAGCCGCTCAAGTCTAGTAAGTCAATTAAGAACTTCTTACGGTTGCTGTCTGTAGCAGTAAGAAACTCTAGGCTGTTACTGCTGCTTTGATAAACAATTTGTGCAAAAGCTTTGTGATCGTAACCAATTAGCTCTTCAATTGTTTTGTAAGTGCTTGTAGTAGTATGGCTACTAATGTCTTCGCCGTCGCGGATCAGTGTTACTGACGTAGTAGAACCGCGAATAGTCTTGATGGTATAGTTGTTTACACCATTAGTAAAGGTCAAGTCAATTGAGTACGACTTTTTACCAGTATTACGGTTGATAATGTCTGACCGCTTAATACCCTTGCTATTTTTATTGTATAGAACTTCTTCTAGGATTAGTGCAATAGAAGACTTACCATGGCCATTTAATCCTACGATCTGAGTAATTGGATTACAACTAAAGTCTATGGTATTGTTATCACCATAACTAAAGATGTTACTCCAGTTCATTGTTTGTAGAGTTATTTTCATTGTATCTTTAGGAACTTCTTTAGTGTGGGCAGTGTACCAATCTTATGATTATTTAGAATAATCTGTGGTATCGACCTAGCATCCGGAAAGTCCTGCATTAGTTGCTTTTTTGTGGCGTTACCGTCAACACCTAGCGTTCTAACTTCGACTACATAGCCCAACTGTTCTAGTAGATCTTTTGCTTCTACGCATGCTTGGCAACCTGATTGGCTGTAAACAACGGCATTTTTATTAAAGTCGTACTGCATGGTCTAGCTCCTCTAAAATTGTGTCAATCTGTGCTTCGGGTAGCTCTAACACATAACTTAGGTACTCTTGTACTTCTTGTCTAAGTGTCATGGCAGGATCTAGAATAAGTTGGGTATCAGTACTACGCTTTACGATCTTTTTGTCTAGTAGTTCGGACGATACCATATCACCTAGCTGAGTCATATCGCCTTCTACTTCATAAATTGTATGGTGGTAGTCCGTGGGTGTCATTGGTTCACCCGCCTGGATAGTCTTACGAATTAGCTGCGGTAGTTGCAGCTCTACCCAATCGTGGTGATGTGTGTTTGTATCCAAAAAGATAACACCGCTACTAACCAAGTTGCGATGGAAACTAGTAGTAACAGGCGAACCCGGATAAAGGATATTACGTTGGGAATTTTCATAACTGTGTAAGTCTCCGGCTAGAACGGTTTTCCAGCGTGTGAATAGGTCTAGGTTGACTTCGGGCTTTACGTGAGGAGGAATTTCGCCCCTTACGTGGGTACATAAAACATTTTCATCAAATGTGTAGATAGTATTTTCAAGTTCTTTTAGTCTATTATATGGAACGAAATCAACCCCTTTGAACGTATAAAAGTCGTCTATGATTCTGACTAAGGGATTGACTTTTGTCGTCACATTTTTCAAATTTGTCAACCACGTTGTGTTCTTCTTTGCAGCCTCGTGATTGCCAGCATAAATGACGGTGTCAACAATAATTGTATCTAGAAACTGAAAGTACACTTCCAGTTCGTCCATTGTTGCTAGTCGGTCAAAAATGTCGCCTCCTACAACAAATAGATCACATTGGGTCTGTAACACCTTTAGTTGACTAAAGAGCTCTGTGTATCGTGAACGCGCCCAGTCTGTAGGAACGTTCTTTTGGCCTAGCTTAATGTGTAGGTCCGCGGTAAATAGAATTCTCATTGTTTATCCGATGAAAATGCCCCTATGATTGGTTAACCATAGGGGCATCATATTAACCTAGTTCCCTAGCAGCTTCTGCTTCTGCGGAGTCATCTTCTGCAGCTTCTTCAGTAGCACCATTAACAATCTTTTCTAGAGTAGCCTTGACTTCTTCAGCAGTAGGACGAACAAACTTGCTGTCAATGTCTTCAGCCTTAGCAACTGTGGCTAGGTCATCTTCTGACAATGCTGATCGCTTGCACTTTAGGACTTGAAGGGTATACTCAACATTGAAAGGCAGGGGGCCAGTTTTTTGCTTCTTAAACACGATATTCCATCCAGTAACTGGGTCAGTAGGGTCGCCTAGATCTTCGGCAGCAGTCATGATCTGCTCAAACAGCTTCTTCTTTAGATTAAGAGCTTTTGCCTTACCGTCTCGTGGGTCAATGCAGTTGATTGAGTATGACCAGGAGCACTTCTTGTCTGGGAAGAATGTGGGAACGTGATCGATCTCAGTATTTGTAAACTTTTCCTTTTCGCGATCAAAGGCTAAACACTCGATTGGAATGTCTTTGTTGTTAGTGCCCTTTACCCAGTACACGTACCGGGGTAGAACACCGCCGAACAACCGCACGACGTTATCGCCGTCTTTGTACTCATAAGATTCAACTGACTTCTTTGCAGCCTTGCCTTTGGTAGAATTAAATGCTAATGCCATGATTAGATTTCCTCGTATTTGAAATAAATTAGATTGTTAGTGATTTTTAATAACGGATTGGTTTTTATATTTTCTAGGTTTAGGTCTGGAAACAGACTGCGATCTAGTGTTTTGATTCCATAAAACTTATAAAAGGAATAACTACGTCTAGCGGCTAACTTTATGTATTGAACTATGTAATTGTTGTCTATGTTTAGTTCGAATAGTCGTTCTGGTTTTAACAACCAGCTAGTACCGTTTAGATTATATTTACTAGGCTTATACTTAACACGAGAACTTTTAGGAATGGACTTAGTATGGTGGTAGTACAATAACCACAAAAACTTTTCTGAATCCGATCCAGCTTCTAGTTCGAGTATTTTTAGATCAAAAAAGCAAATCATTATAACCCTCAACAATATCTATTATAGCAGGTTTGATGTTACAGATCAAGATCAATTTTTTATCGCTGTTTTACTAATCGATGTTGCCGTGTATTAGCATAAATCCTAGTCTATCTCCTGCAGGACTAGCATAAAACTGGTCATTCCACACAGGCACAATCGTAGTAGCATTGTGGTTTTGAAAGTCGTCGTTATACCTAAAATGTACTTCAATTACTTTAGTGCCTATTACTTCTATATTAAACCATTCATACTTGTTAGCAATCGCCTGTAACACATCTGGTAGTACAAACTTATCGTCTACACGTTTCCAATGACTAAATCTATCTAAACGGGATTGGTCGCTTCTAAATCCTTCGACGCCCAATGTTTGTTTACCCCAGTTATAGTCAAAACTAAGGTGGCGACCGGTAAAGATCTCACACCAAAAGTAGCCGTCTGGAATTGAATCCGAGTCTAAGTATTGTATTGTGGTGCCAACACACATCGATTTCAGATTTACAATAGGCCTCACTACATACATCCCAGGAACTGGTGGTGGTATGCCTGCAGGTGCACACACATAACCTAATTTCTTTGATAGTATTAGTTTGTCTATGCACCAAAGATCGTCTAGGGCTATACTATCGAACACATCTACATCGTCTACTTGTGGCATATCAAACATTATTCATACCTTAACAACTTTCCAGCCTTTTGATAAATAAAATCCTTGTCGTGTGTTATTCTGACGCTTTTCAGGCCCACTGCTAAATTGTAGATCTAGTACTACAGGGTCTAGTTTATCAGGATGTTGACGCATGATGCGGCCAATGATCTGTTCTAGTGAGATAGGATTAGACGTTGGCACGGCTAGTATAACACAACTTAGCCGATTTATTGAGATTCCTTCGGAAAAGATTTGTCGGGAACCAGCAACGCACATAGCTTCGCCGGATTCGACGGTTGCAATAAGGGACTTACGAGTGTCGTAGTCTGTTTCGCCTGTAATAAGTACGCAATTTGCACCAATCAACTCCTTTACGTTATTTAGGAACTCCACTCTGTCTGCTACGATTAGCACTGAGTGGCCGTTTAGTATCTGTGTTATTGCTAAGCTGGCAACAAATTGTTGATAGTCTTCGTCGTATAGCAGCTTGTTTATCTTTTGTGCCCAACCTAGTTGCGTTGGTAGGCTAATACCCGTAGGTATTAACTTTACTACAGGATTCATGGTGTCAGAAGCAGGGGGTTGTATTAGTGTGGGGCCAAAGTAGTCTTTAAAGATTACATGCTTACCATCAGTTCGTAGCATCGTACCAGACAAAGCAATACGATATCGGGCGTAAATACCATCAATAATACTGGAAAAGGTAGTGGCTGGGACATGGTGGGCTTCATCTAGTATTACTGTTCCAAACTCTTTTTGGATCTTATCTAGTACCTTTGTTACAGTTTGTACGTTACCAATTACTATAGCATGATCTTCAATATCAAACTTCCCCGATCCAATGATACCAGGTTCCATGCCAAATAGGTTTCGAACCTCATCACGCCACTGATCACGAAGCATTGCTGTATGTGTGATGATTAGGGTTTTTTGACCTAATTTGCGGGCAATATTTAGTGCTGTGAATGTTTTGCCCCAACCTACCTTAGCGTTAATAAAGCAAGAGTCTGTGACCTGATCAAACACCGGAACCTGCGCAGCACGAAGTGCTATGCGCGGGAGTGGAAAGGGTACTGGATTTAATACCCGCTTATCTACAATCTCGTGGTCTTCTGGTATTAGATCCATACGACCTTGCGGAATCGAAATAATACCACCTGGCATGATCTTGTAGTTCTTAATAACCTCAATGGTTTTGTACTTGCCCTTTTGACCAGTTTTTAGTTCAATGCGGTAAGTTAGTTCATTAATGATTTGCTTTTGATGTTCTTCGGACTCTGGCCTAAAGTATAGTCGATTACTTACAACTACTTTTTGTGTCATATCATTCTGTTAGTGTTTTTGTATAGTTTGTCGTAAAAACCGTATAGTACGTGCGAGTGGTTGTCTTGCAACAATCCTACATAAGGAGTGCTACTTAGTTCTGGCGTCCTATAGCTCTTAAATCGTTCAGACAGCCCTTCTACTTCTACTATACAACCACCAGTAGCAATAGGTATAATCTTTGCAATCTTTTTGTAGACTAGAGCAACTCTCCGAGTTTTAGTGTATTGAAATAGTGTACCCACTGAGTCAATAAACCATACATTTGGTTGTGCTAATTTGATTAAGTCTGACAAGAAAAATATAGCAGTCTTTAGTTTGAAAAGGTTGTTGCCCGCAGACTCTAGAACCAGTCTGCGAGCACCTAGAGATTGATTTTTTATATTGCGATCATCTAAGAATAAAATCTTGTAAGATAAAGCATCTGTTTCTGTTGGTTTAGCAAATAGAAAGTAAGATACTTTATCGTCTACAATTGGTTTTGATCGACCAATGCGATAGATTGGCCAATATAAGTTGGCCAGCCCTATCTCATTCATCTTTCTTTACTAGGATATTACCTTCTAGACCGTACCTGCCGTCAAACTTATCAAAACTATAGTCTTGACCCACATCTTGGTCTGTGCCGATTGGACTTCCCATAATGCTACAACCACGATCTAGTTGGGTATATTGCTTTAACACTTTGCAATACTCATCAACGTGTTCGTCTTTTACGATAGCAACAATAGAGTCATGTACTAGCATAAATATTCTTGCATCCAGACCCAATTTTGCCACAGCATCAGCCGTGTCCATAGCTCCCAACAGATTAACATCAGAAGCAATACTTTGAACTTCTGCATTGATTCCTGATCGTACTTCATGTGCTGCAATTCCTTTATCTGCACTAAATACATTTGTTAAACGACGCTTGCGACCAAAGAAACTGTAGGTATAACCATTAGTCTCAATGAACTTCTTGCGAGAGTCCAACCAGCCCTTTAGTTTACTAAACTTGGTAAAGTAAGATTTAATGTCTTCTTTAGCACGATCAATGCCGTAATACTCACCTGTTGCTTTTGTAACTGTATCAGATACCTTCTGTGGGCCACTTCCGTACAAAATTCCAAACGAGATAGCTTTTGCACTTTGGCGCATGCTGCCATACAGCTTTTTAACGTCTTCTACTGGGCAGGGCAGATCAAATACCATCTTTGCAATTGTGCTATGAAAGTCACCGCCACTGCTAAAGACTGCTTGGAGGTTCTTGTCGCCACTTAACACCGCGGCATAGTACATCTCGGCTGTTGCCAAGTCTTGAGATACTATCTTATAGCCCTCCGGGGCCGCAATACAGCCTTTAATAATCGGGTCGTCTCGGGGAATTTGCTGCGCATTAAACTTCCCAGAACTAGACAAACGTCCAGAAGTAGTAAATATAAGATTAAAGTTGGTACGTATCCTACAATCTTTGTCAAGCTCGGGTAGAATCTTTGAAACATAGCTGCTCTGAATCTTTCCTAGTTGTCGAACCTTTAGGATGGCTTGTGGAAGTGGATGCTGATCGCTTAGTTCCTCTAAAACCTCGGCATCCGTTGAAAGTGCACCTGTTTTAGTTAGTTTGCCTGTCGGGGTTAACTTGCAGTAATCGAATAGCACCACTCGTAGTTGCTGTACTGAGTTAGGGTTGAAAATCTTTCCAGTGTCCTTCTCAAAGGCTTGTACTTGTGGAAAAGCATAAACTTCTTGTTTAGCTTCTAGAATCCACTTTTCAAGATAATTACCAGCACCTACTAATCGCGGCTTATGAATAGGGATGCCTACTTCTTCCATGTCCATTAGGAATAGTGTGCCGCGTACTAACAGATTTTTATAAACCCACATTAGCTTGTCGTTCGCTGAAACAATAGGCCAGAACTTTTCAAATAGTTCTAGTGTTACCGCGGTGTCAATAGCAGCGTACTTGCCGATTACGTCTAGAGGAATTAGATCGTAGGTAAAGTCTTCTTGTAGTACATTGTTCTTTGAACAGTAGTCCTTCTTAAAGTCGTCCAGTTCCGAGTCATAATCACCATAGTCTGTGTACTTTAGTGCTAGTGGTTTTAGACCATGGCTATCAGTTTCATCGAGCACATAGTGCATAACCATTGTGTCGTGCACTGCTAGCCGGTTAAACTTAATACCTAGGTGGTAGTTAAACCACTTGTAGTCAAACTTCATGTTGTGAAACACGATTGTGTAGCGATCACAGATTTGCTGTAACACGGCTAGATGCTCATCACCTAGAATGTCGGTGATAATATAGCGTCCGTGTTTCTTTTTGTAGCTGATTGACAGCCCTAGCATGTAGCCATCACGAACGTATAGTGCGGTGGTTTCTGTGTCTAGGGCTACTGCTGTTGCATTACTATTTAACACCTCAAGCAGGAATACCATCGCCTCATCAGACTTTACAATCCAACCAAAGTCCCCAGTCTTTTGTGCTGAGGTTGTTTCACCACTAACAATTTTATGGATCTTATCTACAGCGCGTTGAAAGTCGGGCTTGCCTTCTGGCTTGAATACCAACATAGCAGGATTTGTAATGCAAACAAACTTGTCGTGCATTAACAACCCTGCATAATTAGTTACGGATGTAATCTTTCCATACTCTTTAGCGGCTTCCGAACCTACTAGGATTACAAGGTCATAAAGGTCAAGATCAATGTCTAGGTCAACATCCTTCTTCAGTAGCTTTTGTATTGGTATCGAACTCATGTGGAACTGTTCGAAGTCAAAGGTAAAGTGGTTGCTGTAGTCTGTGCGACTAGGGGCTTTGTCGATTAGTGCGATTTTAAGCATTTATGTATTCTTTAATTGAGTTCACGTAGTCTTGGTCTAGATCACCAGGATCTACGCCATCAGGTAGTGTTATTTTTTCTACTATGTATCCACATTCTTCTAACACAGGCTTTAGGGTTTCAGCGGCTTTATTGCCTGCATCATCACCATCATACATAATAAAAATCTTTTGTATACCTTGGATCTTTAAAGTTAAAAGTTTAGCACCAGCATCTTTACTAATTGTGTTAGTTCCAAAAGTACAACACACATTTGTAATACCTTTGTCGTAAAGATTCAACATATCAAACATTCCTTCTACTAAAACCGCAGACGTTGCAGGGATTTCAAAGTTGTCAGGAAAGATTGGCATTGTAATACCGGCGGGGTAGTTTAGGTACCGTGGGTTGCCTTGTGACATTAGGTGACGGCCTACAAATACCTGAATCTTTTTAGCTACGTTTGTAATAGGAAAAAAGATACGATCTTGTAGTTTTTCATCGCCGCCATTTGTGTAGAAAGCACCAAAGTGGCGAAGTGTCTTAACACTAATACCACGAAAGGTTTTAGTATAAGGAATTTGTTCCGTTGGAAACTCAACCCCATTTTGACTCGCACTTAGATCTTTTAGCTTCTGCTTTAGTTTAGCAACCCTAATTGAAGTAAAGTTACTAACAACTCCAAAATGTTTAAAGATATTGCACTTGTATCCGCAACTAAAGCAGTGAGCAATACCTGTTAGTTGGTCAATTCTAAAACTAGGAGTGCTGTCGATATGCTCTGGTGATAAACAGTTAGTAACAAAATCTTTAGCGCTGGTCTGGTAACGAACACCTTCTTTGTCTAGCAGATCTTGTACTGGATTACTCATTATCGTAGTTCTGGTGGTAGGTCGCGGCGTAAAGTTTCGTGTAGGTAGGAGTGGTAGCAATGACCACCCTGTAGACCCTGCCAGCTAAATAGGAAATCAATAACCGGCCTCATGATCCTGCCAGCAATCTTGTCTTGGTTTTCAAGACGAAACATATAGCTAGAAATAGTTTCGTCCGGCCATCCGCCAATTAGTGTGGTTGCTAGTTGGTCAATGCCGATCAGTATGTTGATTAAGTATTCTTTCATTATACGTCCCATGGAATATCTGATTTGGAATCCGGAGCAGTCTCTTGAGTACGCTTACCGGCCTTTTTAATTGTTTCTTTTGAAGCAGGTTGTTCGATTGAGTGGGGGCTGATACGAAGTGTAGACCAGTCAATAGGACTAGTAAACGTCATTTCACGATTGCCACGAATCTTAGTAGTTTGAAAAGTGAGAGCAGCGCTCTCCTTATCATGCGCCTCCATAACAAGTGCAATATCTGCAGCATCTAAAATCCCCTTAGCAAAACGGGCCTCGCCAGTAGCATCAATTTGATATGGACTCACCATAACAATGTCGTACTTGCGGGCTAACTCTTTTAGCTTCTTTGAAACAATAATCTGGGGCTGCCAGTCAAACTGATTAGCGCCCTCTACTACAATTTGATTTAGGTAGTCTACAACGGCCACAGTGAACTTATCGCCAAAACGAGACTTGATCTTGCCTAGGTGGAGGTCTAGGGTTGTTAGGCTTAACGCGCGATCATCAATAATAATCATTTGGTTGTCTGGCTTTAGTTCTTTTGACCTAACCAACTCAGACTCAAACTTGTAACGATCTCGGTGTGTTTTGAAATTCTCCACTAGATCACCCGCATCTAGGAACATATCTGATCTGCACTTTACTAACTGTAAAATCTCAGAATCGGACAGTGTGCCCTTCTTGATGTTTTGGTGATCGACGTTTGCTAGTATAGATAGGTTACGCTCTAGTACCTCATGAGCAACCATTTCAATTGTAAAGATTACGGAGGTGTTACCAGCCTCGTATTGATTTGTTACTATGTTTGAAGCACAGATCGACTTTCCACTACCACGCTTACCACCAATTAGAATAAGTTCCTGGCGAGCAACGCCAGCAAGATTAGCGTCAAAGGTATTGTTAAAGCCAAGATGAACACGATCTCGGGCCAACTCTGCTGCGTTCTTGAACAGCATAATGTCAGCCATTGAGTATACGCCTTCGGTAGTAAGTGTTTTTTCATCTAGTGTAAGTACTATGCTGGATAAGTTTTCTTTGATTTCCTGAGTGTCGTAGACAGGAAGTTTATCAATAAACTTGTCTAGCAGCTTGATAGTTTCGTTTTGTGTGTATTGGTCGATTAGGGCTGCTAAGGCTACTTCACCGGAAATGTCGGCGGAGTCGACTAGTTTTAGGGTCGCTAGTGTGCGAAGTGCAGGACCATCACGGAGTGTTATTCCTAGTTCATCAAAACTAGGAATGTTGCTGTAGGTATCGTAATACTTACCAATAGCACTATAAAGGCTGGAAAATGCTGGATCTAAAAAGACGAGTTTGAGCTTGCTCCACGTATCTAGATTCCGCTCCTCCAACATCTTATTTAGAACAATAGCACTGCAATCCATTAAGTCACCTTAGATTCGTTATCAATGATAACTTGGTTCAATATCTCTTCTAACTTGTACAGTACTTCTGACCTAAGTTTCTTTAGATCACTCTGATAAGTGTTGCCTTTGTCATAAAGTATACTTAGCTGCTGATGTGTAACCATTTGCTGTAGACCAAAGTAGATTAGGTCGTGAGCCTTAGTAGATTCTGGTGTGATCTCTACCTTGACTTGACGACCATAATTATGGATGGCTTGACTAACTACTTCTTCTACAGTAAATGACTCGGTGTCATGGTAGCTCAGTGTTACTTTCATATTGTTTTAGCGCTACTCGCACTTCCTCTAGATGTTTTAAAATGGTGTTGTAATAGCGTACATCAGTATCATAAACTTCATCCTCATATCGCTGCGCTTCGCGGGTGAAGTACCATTGTACATGGGTTAACAGTTCTTTGCTAAATCTCATTATTTCTCCAGCGAAAAAAGGGATAGAGATAACAATAATCTCTATCCCTAAAAATAGTTAGAACACTATTTAAGCGGTGACTGCTGTCTTAGATTCCGCCTTAGCCTTCTTAGCAGCGCCGTCGTAGTCGGCAACTGTCAACCCACGGCGGGTTAGAAGGGTCTTAATACCGCGCTCGGTCTTGTCGGTAGCAGCAGCAATTTCAGCAACTGACATACTGTAGAGACCATCACCAAGTTGTGTTACAACATCGACTGCGGCGTTTGCGTGTGATTCCCGTTGTGTAGGAATCTTGTCGATCTGGCCGTTACGGGTAAGGCTAAGAGCCTTGCCGCGAACTGAAGCAATGGTCTTGCCAAGTGCTGAGGCAATATCCTCAATGAACTTGCCAGATTGAACCATGCTAACAAACTTGGTCTCTTCTTGCTCAGTATAAGTACGAGCTGCCTCAACCTTTTCGGCGGGCTTAACAAGACCGGTGAGTTCTAGTGCTAGAATCTTACCCTGTACTTGCTTGGCGGAGAAGATGCCGCCTTCAAAACCTTCAGCGATTTGCTTGTAGGTTAGTTGATTTGCATTATCGTTTACAAACGATGCTAGTGAAGCGCCTTGGTCTGGTGTAAAGGCCGAAGTCTTTTCCTTAGCCATTGATGCTACTTCGTGATCTAGCTGACGAAGTTTTGCGGCGACTGAACGGCTAGATACGTCTAGCTCAGCTGCTGCTTGCTCTACTGCGGCTACAGAGACAGGCGACTGCGAACCAACAATACTTAGTAGAGTTGCAACTGCGTCTTCTGACCACTTCTTTGCTTTTTCTGTTGACATTTTTTAAGTTTCTTTCTGGGTTAATAAATCGTTTAGATTTGTGATGATTGTTATGCCGTATTCCTCGGCCTTCTTACGTTTCGTGCTAGCCTTGTCTTCTTCATCAACAAGGTAGTTAGTAGTACGCGTTACCGCCTCTACTACTTTGAATCCTGCGGCTGCCAGTACCTTGGCTGCTTCGGATTTCGTTTTATAACTTACTAGCTTGCCAGTAATACATACTGTCAAGCTGTTAGTATCTGGTAGTTCTGCTTTACTAGAACGGAAATCAAAGGGCAAAAACTCTTTGATTTCTTGAAAGTCGGTTGCCAACCAAGTTAGCAAATTCTCTGTTACTTTAGCACCTAGTCCTGCTGCTTTACAGGTTTCTTCGTTGATTTCGTCAATATGACCCACTACTGCACAGATCTTGGTGGTAGCCGTATTACCCACTAGAGGGATAGCAAAACTTGTTAATACTGTTGCAAGATCGGCTGACTTAGCCTTATTGATTTCAATAATTAACTTTTCAGCTAGACGATCTGAACCTAGAACCTCAACAAGCTCAGACTCTTCCAACCAAAAGATTTCAGTAATATCAGCAAGATTTAGTTTTTGCACTGTTTTTGGGCCAAGACCCTTAATACTTAGTGTACGGCAAAAATGTTCAATCTTCTTTGACAACTGAGCACCACAGGCTAGATTTCTACAAAAGAGTTGGGCATTAACCAACTCTAGGGGGTAGTCACAGCACGGGCAGTTAGTTGGAATTTCGATAATCATTGGTAAATTATTTGCTTTGAGTATGTATTATACGGTAAAAGGCTACACAGTTCAAGTCTAAATTTTGATACCTACTCGACCTTATGCAACACTTGCGGAATGATCTCACCAGCACGTCGAACTGCTACTGTGTCACCAATGCGTAGATCTAGTGTACGAATAAACTCACCATTATTAAGAGTTGCCCTAGATACCAAAGCATCGCCAATAAGTACAGGCTGTAAAATTGCCACGGGAGTGACTTTGCCTGACTTTCCAACTTGCCATTCGACTGATAATAGTGTTGTTTCAACATGAGCAGACCGCTCCTTTTGTGCGTAGGCACCTCGAGGATGCTTACTAGTATGTCCTAGAACATCAAAGTCAGCGTTATTGTTGACTCTGAACACTAAACCGTCTGTAGGGTAGACTTCGCTTAAGTTGCGGTCTTGGACGGTAGAAAATCCCATCTTCTTTAGAGAAGCGAGATCGCTAGTAAATTCTTCGGTGATATAGGGATAAACACCATACGCAAAGAATTCAATAGAACGAGTACGAAACTCGTCTACAGAGTTTAGATTTAGTGCACCAGCCGCATAGTTGCGTGCGTTTTCAACGTGTTTAGGAGCACATACCTCACCTGTTACTTGGATAACACCTAAATGCTTGATTTTGTTTGGTACTAGCTTTGTGTTTGTAAACTTTTCAGTAACGTCTTTGCCTTCGATACCATCACCACGAGTAAGCGCCTGAGTTAAAACACCATTAATGTACAGCAAACTTACGGCTGCGCCGTCAAGTTTAGGAGTCATTGACTTGTTTTTATGGTCAGGCAGGGGCACAGCACCCTCGTCTACATAGTACTTCTGTAGGCTGTACATTCTGTGGTAGTGGCGGCACACATCTTCATGTTGACGAGCGCCAACGGCACTATACCCAATTTGGTCGGCCAGTGCATCAAATACCTCATCAGTGATGATGGGTGATCCAGCGTAATACTGAATACTTGCTTCGTCTAGAAAGTCTTTGATTTTGTTCATGAATCTATTATAGCACTTTAGGCATTTGATTTCAACTGTGTTATTTTGTTGCTAAAGTAATTAGTGATAACATCAACCGATTCTTCTTGGCTACAGATTTCAATTAGTCCATCCAGCATAGCAAAGATGTTTTGAATTGAAGCCGGAATAGAAGCGCCTTCCTTGCTTGGCATGTACTCACCTTCGTAAGTCAAAAAGTACTTACGAAGGTGGAGATACTGCACCTCTCGAAACTCTGACACAGTTAAACGATATTGAAAGCCTTTTTCAGTGTTTTCAAAAATTGTTTTGCTAAAAATATCGTTATCACCCATTCTTGGTGTGTTCCATAAGTTGATAGGACCAAAATGAATGTTCGGCCAGGAAATTGCGCTTGGATTTTCGGAGGTTTGGCGCAAGGTAAAAAATCACACCTTGGCGGTTGCCTTCGTCATGGACTCTTTAATGTCCATTAGTTGCGTCATTGTAAACGGCGATGACTTACCTACTAGTGATCCGCCCATTGTTACCATGTCCATCATTACTGTGGCTGGTAGGGTGGCAGTTAGTAGGCTGGCTTTTGTTAGGTGGCTAAGAATGTCTTTCATTTATTTCCTTTAATTAAAATGAGCACCGATGGCTTCGAGTGCTTCTAGTGATGCCAACTCCTCGGCTGGCTGGTATGCGTATTGCTGCCACTTTTCTGACAACAACCACACGCGATAAACCCAAATGTCGTTTTGGGTTGATTCTTTCTCAATGCGGGCAATTGAATCATACCGTGCCGAGTATACTACCTCGTTTACCTTAAACCGGCTCCGCATTGCGGCCTCTGGAATAAGTTCTGGTCGAAAGTAATCATGACTGCTAGCACGGCGGGGCACACTGTACTCCTCTAGAATGTTATTAACGAAGGTTGGGGAACGAAATAGTCGGTCTGCAATCTTGCTTACTGGAGCACCTTCTAGGTAGTCTTTTACAATGTAAATAACATCATCTCTGCTAGCCGGCTTGCCACGATTAGCCGCTCGTCGTTCTGCTTCTTTGGCTTTCTTTTCTTTGAACTTTTCAACTAGGGTAGTTAGCCTAGCAGTATTGTAAGCAATGTTTAGTGCTGCACAAGCATCTTTTTTACTGCAAGGCTTTTCAGCCTCCAACATTTGGATAACGCGAACCATGTTGGTATCATCCAACTTTTCTGCATCACCCATTTTTGTTTTACGAACACCCATTATAACTCCCTAAATGACAAAAGGCAGGACTAAGCCTGCCTTTTGATTAGCCAATGATAGAAGCGAAGTATACGGCAGCCTTGCCAGTTAGCTTGTCGAGAATTTCGTCGTCTACGGTCTTGCCAGCGGCTTCGATAGCGGCTTTGAGCGCGGCAATTGAGGACTCTTTTGACACACGCTTTGGAGCGCCGTCTTTAGGAGCAGCAGTCTTCTTATCTGAAGTACCTGCGTCCTTCTTGACATAAACACCGGCTTGCACTAGAACCATGCGAACGCCATTTGGTGACTGTTCGTGTTCTTCGGCGATACTCTTAATGAGTTCGGTGCTGGTTTCTGGAGTAGGCTCGCCTGCAACATAAGCGTCGATGACGGTCTGCTTCATTTCTTCTGTCCATGCCATGATTTATATTTCCTTAGTGTTTAGTTGTGGTAGTTTTAGGATAGCCATTTTGTATTAGTGATTCGTCTAGCAATTTGATATACATCGCGTGATAACATATCATTAGATCGTATAAAACATCAGTAGGCACTAAACTCATTGGTAAGGTTTCTGGATTTGTTTTATTATCGCAGGCTTCTTCAATTCTAGCACATATTTGTATTGCGCGCTCGTAACCTTGAAAAATACTGTTTGAATCCCAAATCCTGAACTTTCGTTTGTTTCTTGAGTTCATGTTATTATTATAGGGCTTTTGGCTCTATGAATCAAGTGAGAAATTTCAAATGTGTTTGCGTCGAAGCATTTCTTCGAAGGTGTTAAAACACTTCTCGAACTTGTGTGCGTATAGAGTTGCAATGGCTTCTACAAGTTGGTCTTGATTGCTATGCCCTAGGGTCGACTTTAGATCCTCAATAATGCTCCAGCAGTTCATAAACTCCTGTTCGAAGTCGAAACGGCTATAATCTTCTGTTTCAATGTAAGTAGCGGTAGGAAATTCTTTTGTTTGCTTAGTCTTCTTCATTTTTGCTTTCTTTGCGTAGGTTTGCTAGTTTGTCGTGGATTGCTTTAACTCGTGTTCGTACTTCGTCTGAGTCCATCCAAATGTCTTTGTTTTCCAACATTTGAGTAATTTCTGTTGATGTTAAAAACTCCTTGTAAACATTTTCTAGTAGTTTGCGTGACCAAGCTCGTTCAAACTGAATTTGGTCGTAAATTTCACCACCCTTACCAAATGCACCACCTGCGTAATTGTGGAACATAAATAAAGCATGATCGCAGATTTCTAGTTCATCTGCGGATAAAAAGATCATTGTAGCAGCAGACATACACGCGCCTTCTACTGAACAGATTACATATGCTGAGGTGGACTTTAGCGCGTGCATAAACTGGATTGCAGTATCTACATTACCACCCGGGCTGTTGATGTAGATCTTTACAGTATCTTGGTCACTAGCAGAACGAATTACGTTTAACCATTCTACATAATCTTCTGGTTCTGTGATCTCTCCGGAAAGGTAAAACTCATGCAGTTGAGCAATAGTCTTACTAAAAACATTCTTGGGCTTGCTATCTTCTAGGTCAAACATGGTCAGCCCTTTATAAAAAGTTGATGGAGCGACAAGTGGGAATCGAACCCACGTCCTTAGCTTGGAAGGCTATGATTCTGCCATTGAACTACTGTCGCGGCTATGGTATATCCCATCAAAAGCACTCTCACGGTTTATCTTTCCGTTCCTGAATACACAGACAAGAGTGCTTTTGATGTGGGGGAATATTATTGGATAAGGAATTCCCCCGAAACCTCAGCTTAGCTAGTTTTTCAGGCTGCTAGAGCGAATTGTAGATCGTTTGCATTTAATTGCTTTGCTTGATTTACAGTCATCGCCTACTGGATTGTCCATGCATATACTCTTTGCCCTGTCGAAACCTTGTCAGCCCCATCAAAAGCATACTAAGACCTTTTGGCTACTGCCGATACTAGTCAGAATATGCTTTTGGTGGAGCTGGCGGGAATCGAACCCGCGTCCAGAACTTATTTCTAATTACTTCATACAATCATAGCATCTCGGTTTGGATTCGAACCTTGTCCTAGTGTTGTCCACCCGCACGTCCCACCGTACTGACCGAAAATTTTACCAAGTAACTGGTTCTTTAGTGATTGTGCGTAGACCCATGTTTACTAGGCACAATAGCCCTGCTTGCATGGTGGGGTCAAAGATAAACCCAGACTGCATTTGCATAAATAGCCCTAGTACTGCTAGGACGTTAATCCATAGTGTTTTAGATAGCCAAAATGCTTTTCCTGTTAATACTTGTTCTGTCATGTTCGATCCTTAATGTTGGTGTCAATAAATTGACGTAGGCTGTGGGTTAGGTCAAAGTCAGCCTTTAGTTCTTCAACGGCATCAATAAAATCTTGAAGTAGGCCGTCATACTCAGCGGCAAAACTGTCGCGCTCGGTAGGCTCGATCTCTGAAACCTCAATACCTATCAACTTATTACTAGGTTCACGAATAACAAGAACCTTGCGGTTAGTAATCTTGCCTTTTGCGTCTGTGTAAGTAAATTCAGTATATTTCATAGTTGTTTGTGGCCTCGTGAATATCTATTATACACAAAATGATCGACAACATCAAGTGTAAAATTTTACTCTTGATTATTCAAAAACGATTTATGGAGTGCGTGACGAAATGTAGCCCCCATTTTTGGTATAATTACTAGTGGAAAGAATAAAGGAGCCACAATGAATATTAGTACCGCGCTAGCTAGGTAAGTAATCCAACTATGTTTAACTACTGTAATTTCTGGGTTTTTGCCTTTTAATACCCAGATTACTGGCATTACCAGTTCATAAACACCTGCTATTGCCGTTGTTAAAGCAAATATCAGATAGATCTCTAACCCCGTCAAAACTTAACACCTGTTACAACACGAGCACGGGCCTCTAGTGTGAACATACCAAACTCAGAAGTAGACTTGGTTTTGACTGCAACACTAAATGGGCCTGGTAGGGTTAATGCTGGGGCCGAGACTTTTTCGTTTGTTGAAAAGATTTCAGGATGGCACACACCCTTAAACTCCTTCATTAGCCCAGCAATACGTCGCTTAGTACTACTCCACATTGCGGTGGTAGGGGTCTTACGACGATAATGAATATTCTTCATTGCTGTAACGATTTGTTCGTTATTTGGGTGGCGTTTTTGTGCTCGCAGAAGCTTTGCTAGTCGATTGGTTTCCCAACGCTTTGTGCCCTTATAGCTAGATGCTTGAGACTCTTTACTAGCGCCTTTTTTATTTGCCATTATATTTATTTCCTACTAGAATTGTGTTGTTTTTGGTAATGGACAGTTCAATCATATCCATACTGTCCAGCAATTTTAAGCTGTGTAGTACGTCGTCTTCTGATTCGCAAATAGTGCCCCCTAGGTATAGGAACGCTTGCGTTAGATTTAGTGCTTGTTGGGTTAGTAGTTGAGGAGCACGACTAGGAAACAGCGAAAGGATGCTGCTTAGCGGGTTAAAATCATTGATCGGTGTGACTTTCATTTTGTACAATGTTTGAGATACTAGGAAATTGTTCTACCATAATGTCTAGGCATAGATTTGCTACTTCACGGTGTTCTTTTTGAGTTTCGATACCACAGCGTAACTGGCAGTAATGAATCCAACTTCGAAGGTTACCGGCCATGTATAGCCGACTCATTGTATTGCCTTCGGGTAACACAGCGCGAGCCTGTTCCTTAGCAATGCCATTAGTAATTGCCCAGTTATAGACTTGGCGAGTAAGTCCAATAAGACCTTGCTGTTTTTCTTCCCAGAGTTGTGCTAGCTCGCGATCGGTTGCAGGAGTACTAGCCTGACGATTCTTGGCATCCTGCATACGACACTCACGAACCTCAAAGCCTAGTTCATCACCACGAGCATAGCGTTGGCTAAACTCTTGGAAACTAAATGAGCGATGACGAAGAATTTGACGAGCAATGTCGCGGGTTGTCTGGATTTCCATTACCATGGAAACCATCTCAAATGGTGACCAATGTTGGTGACGAACTAGATAGCTCAGCAGTTTATTAGAAGTTGTGGTATTGGCCTGATTTGCAGGATTACTAACACGAGCTGCGTAGGCTACTAGATCTTCTGCACTATCGGCCACGTCTACTACAGGCATTGTAATGCCGATTAGAGTTACGTTAGGCAAGGATACGTACTCCAGTGTATTGATGGGTACAGTTGATTATTTCTTCCTCGTCATCTCGCATACGCTCTTCAATTGTAGCGCGCAGGTTGATGAGTTCTTGTAGGGCATAAGTGGCTTCACATAGGGCATCAATCTGATCTAGATCAAATGGAACCATGCGACCACAAGTATCGTGCAAACGTACACACCCGTCACTATCAGTTTCCATCATGTAGAAAAAGTGATTGCCAGTGTCTGGGTCTTGAAACATTTCGTCAGTTTCGGCGTGGGTATATTCTTCGGGATCGACTTCAGCAAAAAAGATTTTCATTTTAGTTGATTTGTTTGGTTGTAGTGGTGGGGTGAATATAAATTATATCGCAATTTAACAACAACTTCAAGTATGTTTTTTCAAACTAAAAAAGCCCTAGAAGGTTGGTTCTAGGGCTTTGGTTAGATATGTACTACAGTACAAAAGTTAGCACGGTTAAAGTGCCAGACTAGGAATGTGTTTGGTAGTTGTGGTGGGAAATGATAAATAACAGGTGTGCTCAAAATAACTCCAGTTGAGTAGGTTCGCGATAACATACTACACCTTTGCCAAGGTCTTGCAGGTCATTGAAGTATTCTAGTGACACATCAAGAACACAATTGCAACAGCGATAGTTATAGTGACCTTTGTCATTTATACTCTGAAACACCCATAAGTGACTCATTCTGGCCGTTCCGTAGGAAAAGGCCAGGGGGTGAAATCTACTTCATACTCGTCTGCTTCTTCCGGCTCGGCGTCTACAGGCTTTTTACCAACTTTGATAATGTTAATATCAAAGCCCAGCTCGTGGCCCATGTCGGCAACTAGAGACTCTACGTCTAAGTATAGGTGGCCTTCTGTGTCAGTTTCTACATCAAAGTAGTCCTGTAGAGCGTGTAGTTTGCTCTCGGCCTTAATAACAGTCTGGCTAAGTCCAGAAGTTTCTGAAAACTCTGCGATTACATATTTTCTCATTATAGATACTCGATAAACATTAGTGGGCCAAAACGTGTAACACGTCGAACTAAACCTGAGTTGTACTGGGTATCTCGCCACATAAAAGGTGTGCCACGATACCAGTGGGTAAACATGAATCTATAGTGCTTCATTTCATGCTAGAGATTAGTTTAGCGGTTTGTTGAGAAAACACTGGTACTGCGTTAGACTTGTGCATTGTTGCAATGCCCAACATTTCTGTACCGGTATATCGCTTAACAGGCTTTAGCGCTGTTGAACCACAAAACTTTTGTTTGAATGTGTCGTTTGTCATAGTTTTAATTTAGTTGGCTCCTCAGACTGGGATCGAACCAATGACCGAAGCATTAACAGTGCTTAGCTCTGCCTCTGAGCTACTGAGGAATTAAGTGTGTGTTACTTTCTTAATGGCGGTTTGTTTAATAGCCGAAGTACAAATAGCACAGGGCTTTGACAATACAGGCTGACCCTGTTCATTATAACGAAAGATACTAATGGAGTGAGCTTTTGAAATATCTAAGCAACGAGTAATAGCATGGATCTCAGCGTGTAAAAAGATCTTGTAGTCTTCACCAACCCTAGCAGCGTGTTTAGCCTGCAGTGGGTGTGATTTAACGTAGTTATTCTGACCGATTGAAAGCACGTTGCCTTTACGATCATAAATAATAGCGGTTACTTTGTGTCGTTTACTCATGATCCTAATCGTGTTGCTTAAAGATTATTATACAATCTTTAAGCAACAAAATCAAGATGATTTTGTTGCCCCTGCGTGCACGCAGAGAACTGTAACAAGGACGCGTACAGAGCCTAATTTGTCCACTTTGTTTACGTTCTAAAGTCTCTTGGTGAAGCACCTTCCTCTTAGGGCGGTAATGCTCTCTGAGCTTTCGGTAACGAACACTTGTTACTTGTCTTTATTAACCATTTTATACATATCTTCCATACTCAGGTACTCACTAGAACTATCTTTCCTAGGTACCATCTCATCCTGAATATGAATAGCGGCTGCCGCTGCGTGGCAAGCCTCTAGGGTATTAAATACGCAGCTGCCATTGACGCCGTACTTGTACTTGCCGTTTGAACATTTCATGCAAGGCATGACTAACTCCTTAATTGACTGGACACCCGAGTAGGACTCAAACCTACATAAAGTGGATTTGCAATCCACTGCATGATCTCTCTGCCATCGAGTGGTTGTGGCGGTCTCAAGGGGTAACGATCCCCTTCCTCATGCGTGACAGGCATGTATGCGTCCGTGAACACTTTAAGACCTGATATGGTGCGGAAGGAGAGACTCGAACTCTCAGCTTACGGCTTCTAAGACCGCTGCGTTTACCAATTTCGCCACTCCCGCTATGCTACAACGCCTGCTGTTATTACTACCACAGTAGACTCTTTTTCGTAAAGTTCCCAGTGTGGAAAATATCTAAAGGGTTCGTGTACATAAGTACCGTCTTCCTTTAGTATCATATAACTAAGGCGACTAACACGTTCATTGTACTCTGGATTGTTATCCTCGTAAGTACCAATGTAGTGATGTTCTAGATCACGATTATCGCCTGGAACTACAAAAAACTGTGTTCCAATGACTTCTGAATCATACCAACAAATAATTGTTTTCATAATACCTAAAATGTTGGTGCCCCCACTACGATTCGAACGCAGGACCTACGGTTTACAAAACCGTTGCTCTACCTGCTGAGCTATAGGGGCGAAAAACTTGGTGGACCGCCGGAGGATCGAACTCCGACTAAAGCCTTGCAAAGGCCCTGTGCTCCCATTATCACTAGCAGCCCATATTGAAACACACCCAGACGTAGTAGGTCTTTAGTCCAGCAAGATACAGGGCTACTACTCCTGTCATTGCTTGAATGTGTTTCAATATGGCCCCAGTCCCTAAACTGGTGTCATATTGTCTTTGCGGAGGACGACGATCCCTGTGTATCTTGGGGGCGGACAAACACACTCTACACCGGCGTGTGTTTGTTTTTCGATAAGATCACTATAACCTAGGGAAGGGTTGTAGTGATCTTAGCACCGCGTGTCTGGTGGGTGTTCTTGGAGTCGAACCAAGAATGTTTACCTGATAGGACGAGATTTACAGTCTCGGGATGCACACGCCATAGCATCAAAACACCCTATATCTGGTAGGACGAGTGGGGTACGATCCCACGGCCAATAGATTAAAAGTCTACTGCTCTACCTGCTGAGCTATCGTCCTGTATCTGGTACTCGATAGGAGAATTGAACTCCTATTACTGGAATGAAAATCCAGCGTCCTTACCGTTAGACGAATCGAGCATAAATCTGGTAGGCCCCCAGGGAGTCGAACCCTGTCCTAACGATTATGAGTCGTTTGCTATTACCACATTAGCTTAGGGCCCGAATGGTTATAGCGATTCCATAGGAGAACACACCACCCTTGCATTGTTAGGGCACGGTAAAAGAATTGAGGATTAGACCTCTCTAGTACGATGTGTTCTACTATGGAATCTCTCAGTCTAAGTATCTATTATATCAACTTTTACTAGCGATATCAAGTGTGTTTTATAGCCGTGTTTTCATTTCTGTTAGAGCAATCTTCAGACCACTAATTTTGTCTAAGATGACATCAAACTCAGCGTTGCTCTTTTCAGCCAGGTGCGTTTCTTCGCCTTGCACTGTTACTTCAGCACCTAGATCTCGTAATACCCTAGCGATAACAACCATAAGATATCCCTTGTGTGAGTGCTCTGGGCCGGATATTTCAATTTGAACCATTTCGTTCTGCCTTTAAGTCATGTTGTTTTAGCAAAGCCTCAATAGCATGGATCAAATAATGTTCCCGTTCTGAGATTTCAAAGATGCCGTCACCTAGTGGATCTGCTTGATACACAAGTGTACCGCCCACATCGGGATAAACAACAGTAAAATGACCATGCCGAAGCCTAAGATAACCAATTTGTGTTCCTTCTAGGAACACATCATACTGTTCTGGACAGGCGTAACACGTCATTAGGAGATCACACCCCATAATGCTTAAGTGATTATGAACGCCTTCGCTGTCTTCAAACATTTTGGTTCCTTATTCTAATGGCAGGGGATGATGGACTCGAACCACCGAAATGTCAGAATCAAAATCTGATGCCTTACCAACTTGGCGAATCCCCTATAGTTAATAGCATAAGTCTGTGGGGGGCTGCAACCCACCACCTTGCACATTGCAGTATGCCACAAATCATACCATTTATTGTAGATATTTGTGCTTATGCTATTAACTATAGGGGCTATGGCCGAAGCCATAGCCGTTCGATCTAAGTAATTATTATATCAAATTAGTGAGATAAACTCAAGTGATTATTTTAAACGGTCTGAGAATAACTGAAAAATCCAAGCGCCCATTGAAACTACAGCGGAACCTAGTACCATGATACCCCAGCGTAGAGCGTTGTTACGGTCTTGTTCTAGAGCTGCGATCTTCATCGCATCTTGATCTTGACGTTCTTCTAAAGAGTTGATCTTTTCCTGTAGCACAGCGATGATAACCGCCGTCTGTGTGTTGGAATCATCCATGATTAGTCCTTTATTTTAGGTCATAATTCTCTATTTTAGTTAAGAGTTAAAGATAAAAAATCACTATAACCAGAATTGGTTATAGTGATGAAAGTTGGGGGTCAGCAGGAGCTTCTTCTACTGTGCTATCTGGGGCTGTATCTTTTGGTTTATCTATACCAAAGATACAATCCCAGCGTGTTGCGTACTCTTCGTTTGTAACGCTAAATGGTCTTGGTGTTGAACCTTTTCCGCCGTCGCTCATAGTCATACCTCTAAAAACTTTGTGCTATAGTTATTATGTTCTGTGCGGCAGGTTTCACGGCCATAACCAGCAGGATTGGCTACCACTCTAGTATTACCCAGCATAGTATCAATAGTATCGTGAGTGTGCCCATGGATCCAGTAGTTTGCTTTTTCTACAACATGATCCGAGTCGCTAGCAAAGCCACCATTGTGAACAGTGCCAAAACGTGGATGACAAATCTTGTAGCTAGGAAGATGATGAGTTATAACAACAGTTTTATTCTTACTGATATTTAGTCTGTCGTTTACTTCGTTCATTTGCCAGCGATGAATAACTTGCATATCGCTAACCTTGAACACGCGGTGGTCAAAAGTAATGTAGCGAAAGTCGCTTACTGCTGTAGCAACACACATTTCTTCTTGGTAAGTGCGACCACCATCTGCCCAGCCTGTGCAGAATATGAAGTCCACACGACCAATGGTACAATACTCTACAGTACCAGCAGCACAGTAAGTGTTTGACAGTTCTGCACGACAAAGGGTACGAAAGACCCTATTCCAGTGACACATTTCTGAACCGTAATATTCGTGGTTTCCAGGAACATAAATTACCTTTACGAAGCGTGACTCAACTTGTTTGATAAAGTCCACGAGAACCACCATCTTGCTGCAAATGTCCCCAGCAAGCACTAACACTGACGACGAATCGCGTGGGTCTGGCGGCAAAAACTTGGACTCTTGGGCTTCTGGTATGCTCAAAAAACCCTCAAGATGAAGGTCGCTACAGTATCTAATCAGCATGATTTCCTCCATTATAAAATACTACAAACAAGGCGTTTCTTGGTTGAGGCTAATAATTATGCGTCGGTTGGAAGAATATATCCTTTGACGTCTATAGTATTTTATAATGGAACACATTAGGGTGTTATCTGATCTATTTAGGAGTCCGGTGCGTCCGTTCCATAGCGACTAATCAGTTATATCAGGACGCGTTCCTCGCCAGTTGCGCCCGAGTAGTTACTACGTCTAGTAACGTTACCTTGATAACACCCTAATGTATTCAATTAAAAGCCGGTTACGGTTCCGGCGGCGGGATCACTGGTGGTAGTGCTTTCGCCCGTTTTGAATATCTATTATACCCTAAACAGCATTGGATTTCAAGTGTGTTTTAAGTATTGGCCTGCTGAAAGGCCTCGGAAAAGCCACGTGGTGTCATAGATCGTAGTTCTTTAGTACGCTCTGACTTACCCCCATACCGCATGATGGGTGAGTTGCCCAAGCTAGGTTCTACTGGACGCTTTTCTGGGCGATTGAACACACCCCAGAGTCCTGTTTTCTTGGTATAGGCTTCAACACTAGGATCCTGCAGCCAACCAGCAAACTCACATGGATTAAAGTACCAGGGTACACCAATCCTGGGTCGTAATTTTGGTAGTCGACCAACAGGGTTTTCAAGTGCCCAGAACGTGGGGTTGTAGTAGTCTACCAGCTCTAACACTTTGTCTACTAATTTAAGGCTGGCCTCAGTGCGCCCGTCTGAATCTTTCACACCCCAGTACTGTGCACCCGACCCTGCAAAGTCTGTGCAAGGGGGAGCAGCTAGTATGCCGTAGACTTCATCAAATGGCATATCACTTGGTTGGAGGTCGAGTATGTCAATCCCTAGTTTAATGTCTACACGGAATACATTGTATCCACGACTATGGTAGGGGTCAGACCAACGCCCGCTGTAGTCAAATAAACTAAGGATTGTTTTCATAGGGTTTCTAAGAACTTACGGCTGGCTAGATTCTTCATCTTTGACTCTAGCATAATGTCAGCGTACGGCATGAAAGTGCGCGCGTAGTCGTTTAGTGGACGATTCCAGTACATATCAGAGTGTGCACGAAGTTTAGCTCTAGTAAAGCCAGCAGCCATGAGTTGATTTCGATTAGGCAACTCGTCTGGGGAATGGTCTACTAACACGTCTTCCCGAGAGCAGCTGTAGTGAATTACTGGGCGTACACCGCGCCATGACTCCTGAACAATTTCGTAGTCACGAACATCGAAGTATTCACCTTCCCTAATATTATGATGATGAATGTCTAGAACCAGAGCAACATGTTTGCTTAGCACTAGACTGTCTTCGATGCCCCACTTGAACTCGTCGTTTTCTATTGTTAGAATGTTGCGTGCTTCGGGCGACAATCGGTTCAACACGGCTAGAATACCTTGTGGGCCTAGCTTGCCGCCGATGTGTACGTTGCATTTAAAGTCTTGAAACTTGCGAGCAAAACCCATGTAGCGGGCTAGGTCAGCATGGTACTCGAATTCCTGAATGGAGTTTTCCACAACATTAGGATTTTCACTGGCTAACACGCAAAACTGGCCGGGGTGGAATGATAAACGAATGTCATGGAGACTGGCTAGCTCGCCGACCTTGATTAGGTTGGTTTCTAGGTACTGGATAACGTCAGGTTGTTTGTAGAACCAGTCCCAGTCTGCATGAGTGTACGCGGTGAGGATCTCCGACCCCATACGAAACATACGCTGGTTTGGGGGAAGCAGTGCAACCCATAGCATCTGACGCTGTAGGATACCTACGTTAGTACGCATGAGCTCCCATAGCCGATCAACTGCCTTGTCTTTCGTCTGATTATTAAGCCAGGTAATTGTCGTCGATGTAGTGTTTAGCCCTTTGAGGTTAACACCGCTGTCGTCTACAATTTTGCAAGCAAAGCCGATTCGCTGCAGTTTAGGGTCAAACATATTAGGCTACGAAAGTTTTAAGATGTTCTGGGTAGCAAACACACTCATAGCCGTCATACTCCTCAATATAGAAGGTACGGCCTGTGGCAACCCACTCTACCACAAGATTGTATGGGATGCAGTAAAAATCTGGGTACTTGGTCTTGCAGTACTCAATGACTTCTTGTTCCCAGCCGTCAACCTTGCTCATCACAATGTTTACAATTGCTGAGTCAAATAACAGATTCTCACGATCTTCTGGAAGACAGCAGGTCGACCAGCCAATGCCGTGGTCTTCGTTTACTAGAACGGCTACATCACCGAATTCGTTAACAAATTTGTTCATTGTGTGCTTTTATTTGCTGAAGTAAAGAAAGGCTACAAGTGCCATAAACATAATTAAAAAGAATAGTGGTAACATTTTATGTTTTAGTTTAGTTAAAGAATTATTATAGTATATTAAACCCACAAAATCAAGTGTGGATTTACCAATAGTATTTGTGTGGTTTGTTGCTAACGTTAGGCGGATCAACATCATCAAGGTCTTCTACTTTGGCTTTGACAATGTCGTGTTCCCAGATCGTGCAACGAGCACGAATAGGTTTTGTGTGGTAAAGATGGTTCCACCAGCTAGGGGTAGCCTGAACCCAGTGCCACTCATTGTCACGATACTTAGGTACTTTAGGCTTGTCCCCAGTATCCCAGTAGTTTCCATATAATAGATCTGTTGGTTTGTCTTTTGTTGTTCTCGACATAGTAATCACCAATGATGTATAATTCCAATTACGATTGTGATGTTCGTTATTAGATAGGTAAGAACAATCACACTGCGAACTAGAGCAACCCTGTCAGCTACTCTGCTATTGTCATGAGCCTTATCACCTAAGGCCTTCTTCCAAATATAAATTAGATTTCCCATAATATAAAATACTCCATACTTTATATTATAAGCGCTATGCATTTACAGTGCTAGCGAACCCGTCTGCTTCCCATCCCTGGGGTTAAATAGTTTCTTTGTATCGTTTGATTACGTCGGCATCTAGTGATGCATAAACACGGAACTTGTCGCGACCTACTTTGTCATAAAAAGTATTAGCCATGATCTCTAAAGACTCCATCTGCTCTAGTGTAATAATGTTACAATTAACAAACTTGTCTAGGAACGCGTTAACTAGAAACTCTTTAGTATACCCGGCCATTACCAACTCCCGAAGTGTTCTTTAGTGGGACGTTCAAGATGGTATGCATTGATACCATCAATCATGACTAACTTTTCTTGCGTAGCTAGTACCTCGTATACCACAAGGTCGCCGAACAGCCTCCAGTCAAAGTCACCAATGTACTCACGGTCAGTAGCATGGTCTTTACGAAGACCCGCTAGCTTAGCCAGTCTCAACATATTCAAATTATCGTTCATCATACGCCCTTTCTAATATTTATTATACAAGAAAGAGATTACAAAATCAATCAAGAATTTCGTAATCTGTAATGTCACCATGGAGGGACTGTTCAAACAACTCTGCAGTAACGCTATCTACTTCATAGCCATCCGCTAAGAAGTAGTCGTAGGCACTCTCAATAGCGTCTTTATCAAAGGGAGCTACAGACACACATTGATACCATTCACCATCAATCAGGTTAATAGTTACTACCCAGTTCATTGATTGGCCTTTAGTATCGAACGAATCATCCAGTTGTGCTTTTCGTACGCATCAATACGTTCTGCGATGAAGTTGGAGATCCCTTGCTTGTTTTCTGCAGCAGCGCTATCAAAGCAAACATCAAGTTGTTCAAGTACTTGTTCAATGTCGCTGTAGAGTTGTGTCATCATTTCTGTTGGCAGTAGTGGTAGTGGCTCGTCCTGTAATACCGATAGGGTTTGCATTGCCTTTAAACCCCCAGGTGCGTATGCATTTAAGGTACGAATGTATTCCGCAGTACGATCAATACTGCTATAAACCTCACCATAAAGGTTGCCCAAGAATTCGTGGTACTGTGGAAAGTTTGAACCCTCAACATTCCAATGAAATCCAGCGGCTTTTGTAAAGAGGGTGAAGGCTGTGCCTAAGTGTGTTTTTAAGTCATCAACTAACATAATTTATCCTTGTGGTGCGGCCGAGAGGAATCGAACCCCTGTTCTAGAGGTAGAAGCTCTATGTATTATCCGTTATACGACGGCCACATATCATAATCCTACAAATCTAACACATATTGTGCAGATTACATCATTGTCTAGATCGCGTACAAGTCTGCCCGTACGTTCCCAGATGCCACAATGTGCACACTGGGTTAGGTTAGGGGTCTCGGCTAGTTCTAAGTCAAGGCCCAAGTCTTCGCACGCTGTGTGTAGGGAAGTATAGCGGCGGTATAGTTCTTCTTCTAGACGATTCAAAGTACTTCTCGGTCATCATTGTTGTACCGAGCGTTGTACTTGTTGTAGTAGATTAGAAAGATCACATTGCAGCCCATGTGACTCAGATGTGACAACCCAGACTCGGGGTCTAGGTCTTCCCCACGGGCCCAGGAAAATGTGTGACGTAGCAGGCTGCTCAACACTCGCGTCCAGCTAAAACCAGTACCATCACGCCAGTTGTGAGCACTGTATTTTTTAGCACCAAACTCTAGGACCTTGTTGATTTCCTCTACACACTCCCACGGCATTAACGACCAGTCGGTTTTGCCGGCATCAGCTCGAACAGGAAGCGTTGATTCCACGGTTGTGCGTGGTAGTGCTTGATGACGCCAGTCTTCCGGCTCTTCCATAATTGGAAATAGTATTGATTTAGGGTCGGGCGGAGGAGAATCAGTTCCGTTGCATACAGCCCATAAACGTTCAGTAGTAGCATACGCACTAGTATCTACTGAGCCCTGTGGGGCAAACATATATTGATCTGCATGCCTGCGACCAAACAAGGCTTCTTCTTTTTGTTCCGCTTGATAATCATCGTAGTTTTTAGGAGTAGGACTGTATCCGGTACTATAGGTTGTCATGGTTAGTTGGTTAGGTTGATAGGGATGTGGGGTTTTGCACCCCACCGAGTTAGGCAGTATTACCCTCTGCTGTAGTTTGGGTCACCCCATAGTTAGCACGATGGATGCTATAACATCACTTACACGGCATGCAGCTAAAGCGTGCGCACAGTTTATAGGCTGTGTATTGAGTTAGCTTGACTACGCTTTGGTTGGTTCTTGCTGTTACGCTGTTCGAGGCAAACGCGAAACCCCCGAGAACTATAATTATAGCACTAACAGCCCTTGAGATCAAGTGTGTTTTTAGTCGCAGCATTAAAAAAATAATCTTGTGCGGGATTACCCATCATGCTATAATAGATATTCGAAAGGGCAATTTGAACAATGAAATTTAATGATCCAACCCCTCACTATACAACTCAGCCCGACGGCACACAGACTGTTGAGTGGCTGCCGCCTACCGCGCTACAGCAGACTGCGCAGCGTGAAGTAGAGAAACTACATGAGGTCATTGGCGGTCAGACCCGCACTATGCAGACCATGCAGGAACACATCAACTATCTAGAACACCATATCAACAACCTACAGGCTCACATAAATGAACTCAATACAGCCAAAACTACCGACGGATCAGGAGCTGATTCAGGGAGCACAGATACGATTAGTGACAGTGCTGGAAAGCCTGAAACATCGTGAGCTAGAGGTTGAAAGCCTTCGTGAACACGTATATCGACTAGCTAGCCAGCTTTACGCTGCTGAAGCCCTGCTAAAACTGTGTAGCAAGGTAATTCCTCTACACTACTCGATGACACACAACTCAATTAACAACTACTTCCAACAACCATGAAGATTATCGACACACCTGAGTGGTGGTACCACGATGATAGCCAAGAGCTGGATGAGTACCACTGCCATCACCGCAACCTGTACGAAGACTGTGAAGAATGTGAGATCGAAGAAAATCCTAATACGGAGCATCAAGAATGAATATGGTTACTAAGCCACAAGATCTCTTTGAGGAGGTCTACAGCACTTATCCAGTAGGCACTACCCGCACTAAGGAAATGTTGCGTTACTTTTTCATGTTAGGATATGCTCAGGCTGCAGATGATGCTGTGGACTTAATGAGTGATTTTGCTGCTGGAGTAGCAGGCTGTGCTGCCCACATCTACCGTCCCGAAGACATTTATGACGGTGTTGAACACGACCTACGTAACTTTTTTACGAAGCAAATTGGAGAAGTAAATGCCTAATTATAAAGACGATGTTGATTTTTCCCCGTGGTCTTGGACTGGTGATGGTCGTAGAATTTATCACTCGGACCATGATGCCGACGTGGTTCTGACAGTAAGCGGCGACTTTGAGAACGACGATCAGAGGTTTCATTTTTGTCGGGACGTAGTGCGTAAGCTGGACAACTACGAACGTCGCAAACCTCTTACGGAGGAACAGATGAATCGTATGTGGTTTGACACAAATGGTTATGAGTCGATTGTGCGTGCTGTTGAGAAAGCACACGGCATAACATGATTACACTACATAACGAAGCCGACTACAAGGCTGCGATGGTGGAACTGGACATGATCTGGCATCGACTAGACGATGACGGGGACGCAATCGACCGCGAGTGGTTTGATCATCTTATAGACGCTATTATCGAGTACGAAGACACACACTTTTCCTGGGAGTAACATGAACGAAAAGATTATATCAATGCTGGACAAAGCAGGCTTTATTATGTGGGACGGTGAGGCCTGGGCACCTAAAGGGGCTGTAGTAGACTGGAACGCAGACTACAGCGTGGAGATGGCAACCTTTGTCCACGACTTGGTCTGTCAAGCTGCCCGTGTTGCTGCTACTGCTGAAGGTGAGTTTAACAACGATATCTACTACGCGGTGTTTGACCACTTTACAACTACCGATCGTGACACCAACGATTTTACCCCCTACGAACCCTCGGAAATTGACGAGTGGGCAGACTACGATAAGGACTGCTAATATGTTTAAGAACATTACTAAATTTTACTTTGACCCACGTTTCAACTGGTTTGATATCTGCTACTTTATCGCAGTAGGCATACTTTGCACTACTAGCTGGTGGTGGCTGTGTTTAATCCTACCCCTAGTAATTGCCTCAACAATCATGGAGACCGTTACACGATGAACACAATCCCAAAGACACGCGAACTACTACTACGTTGCGTTCCAGACCTAGACACCCACATGGAGATCTACAATCATGCCTACGCTAAAGGCCAGATCCAAGAAGCCGACCGCATCGCTAAGGACTGGATTCGTCATAACGGCGGCAGCGATCGCCACGGTGTTGCAAAGTTCATACGCGACTGCATCGACCGACGCGTTGAAGAAGCCATGCGTCGCAGATTTGGAGCTAGCAGCTAAGGTCAACCACTGGACTAACCGCAATGTTGTATTCAGAACCGATCAAGAAGTTTGGGGTGTGCGCGACTACTGGCAAACCCCACGTGAAACACTCAAGCTACTCCACGGAGACTGTGAGGACTACGCCATCTTTAAGTACTTCACACTGGTCAGCTGGGGTGTTGATAAAGCCGATCTCCAGCTTTGGTATGGCTACTGGTACTCGACGCCTCACATGGTGGTGACGTACTGCGGTCTGGTACTAGATAACCTTACTAACAAAGTCCTACCGGTCTCACAATCTCACTTCCAGCCTAAGTTTAGGGTAGACAGCCCTAACATAAGCCACTGGCAATCCCTACAACACAGAATAAAATGATCAACTATATCAAAACACTACTAAAGCCACCCACCATCCAGTCTATTCTTGTCAAAGAACTCTACGAGACCAGAGTGGGTTTGCTAACAGCTCAGTCCAACCTAGAGTATCAAACTGCTATGGTGGCCTACTACAACTCAAAACTGCGCCGGCTTGAGTCCACCAAACCGTAACTAACCCTAGTGAGGGGGAATCATGAACATTAAATCCATTATTTGTGCAATCCCCCTGCTTCTAGGGCTTGTTGCAGCTGAGGGTAACGATAACCCCAACCTAAACCCTACATCCACCGAGTGCCTAGCCGCTGCGATCTACAAAGAAGCTCGAGGTGAACCACTAAGGGGTAAACTAGCAGTAGCCCAGGTGGTCCTAAACCGCGGTGAGCCTTGCGCAGTGGTGAACCAACCTCACCAGTTTACGTGGCGTAAAACTGATCGTTTAAACTGGGATCACAACACCCTAAAACTAGCCACTATTGTTATGAACCGTGGATGGGCTGTAAAGGGCTTTAGGGCCACGCACTTTCACAACCTAACAGTACGCCCCAACTGGTCTGGCTACATCACAACAATAGGCAATCACAGCTTTTACTACTCCCCATGACCGTAGAAAATTGCACTTGTATATTCCATTTTTCCGTGATATAATAATAACATGATATGAAATATGAACAACAAAACCTTTTTAACAAAGAAATATAAAGCATGGGTTTGAAGATTTTGCGGGGAAAACAAGGGGCCCCGAGAAAATCTTATAAACCCATGCCTTTATAGTCAAACATTGTTAAAAAGGTTTATATCAATGATGCAAACGACTGGAAGTCTTTTAAAAAAGCAAACAATCCGCTAAGGATTTTCACCCTAAACAAACTGAACAAGCAAATGTCAATTACACAAACCTTTCAAACTTCTCGCAAACTAAGTCAATTTGTCATTCCTGAGGCCGTAGATACCAGCTTTAAGGGAACCGTTTTAGCTAACGCTAGCTGGCTGTTACCGCAGGCCTCAGCATTTATAGCAAGGGTGATCATACCACAGCACAATAACAACAATCTCGTGAGTTTTGACCTTACTATTAAAGACCTTATTAGCCGCCGTGCCAGTCTCACCTTTGACGACGGCTATCCTTGCCGCAGTTTAGGGTCAATTATTGGCCTGCTGACCTATGCACCTCGTGGTGATATTATTGGCACTAGCAAGACTGGTATCAAGGACTCCAGCCGTTGGAATTCTGCAGTTCCACTAATCCTAGCAGCGCTTAAGGAATACAAGAATATAGACTATTCGCAATGGGACTGGACAGACCCGGCACGTATCGAGCTCCTAGACAAGGATATGTACGAGTACAGTAAAACCTTTCATACTGAGTACCCTTTTACGAAGGACGAGTTGTTAGAGTACCAAACAAACGCTAGAACTTTTAAAACTGGCCCAAAAGCTGGCACACAGCGATCTGTAGGTTCCACTACACTGATTACTAAAACAGATAACTCCGACTTTAATGCACTGCCCCGGTTGACCAAGCTAGCACTTTGTCAGACTTGGATATTTCACCCTTCAAAGTACAATAAGTTTATGATAACAAATACCCTAGACTTGGACAACCCTCAAGTACCTTTAGTAGACGCAGAAGTTATTGTTCCTCAACCTACAACCACGTATAACCGTGTTAGCAACTGGGATTAATTTACAATGAAATACACAGCAGAACAGACCGCTGAACTCCTCCACCACCATTCACTGGGGGAAGATCCCGAGGCTTTGGGTGCCCGTTTCGGTGTACCAAAGCGGTCGATTATTGCAAAATTGTCTCAGCTAGGGGTTTACCACCGCAAACCCTACCTTACCAAGCGTGGGGAAGCACCTTGCAGCAAAGAAGAGCTAGTCGTTAGACTAGCTGAACTGCTGGGGGTGGAACTAGATCGACTTGAGTCCCTCGAAAAGTGCAACAAGTCGGTGCTTATGCTACTTGAATCCTCCCTTAAGTGATAACGAAAAAAAGCCCCCACAACCTAACGGTTGTGGGGGCTTTTTTGTTGGTTAGGGTGCAACAGCTCGTAAGACTTCTCGAAGTGCTTCGTGGCTGGCGGAGGCAAGTGTGTAAGTCTTTGTAGGGTCCATACCTAGTCGAACGCACAGCTCGCCCACAAGCTCCGCTTTTGTGGGAATACGGGTGGGTTTAGGGTTTGCGTGATATAGCCCCAACTGCGTGAACTTTGCAATAATGCTGCGGTCCGTGCGGTCTAGTGCCTCAGCAATTGCTACAATGCTGTGGCCCTCTTGGTACAACTTCGCGGCGAAGGCCGCTGATTCTGGGGTCCAGGGTAAATTCATAATTTGGGTGCGTGATGCTCCTGTGGTTGGTTTTGTTAGGCCCTAAACTGCAGCACATGTTTTAATTATAACATAATCACCAGACCTTGTCAACCATAAAATTTTTTATGGGTATTGCAGGTTTATCGAAAACACACTTGACAAGTTATTGATTTACCACTATAATGTTGGCGCTGCGGAACCCGTTTAATTTACACTTGATTTTACACTGGCGCAAGGCCACCTGATCTTAAAATGCACTTGACTTACCACTGGCGCAGAACTTTTAGTGTTTTCAAAATTTTTTCGTTAGAATCTAACTTTGTACCAGACTACACTTGACAATAGTTACTTTCCCACTGGCGCAGAACCACATTGATTTTACACTTGCATTGATTTCCCACTGGCGCAAAGTGCGTTAGTATCTCCAAATACTAATAAGGGTAAACCCTAACTAATATCTCCAGTTACTAATAAGGGTTAACCCTAACTAATATCTCCAGTTACTAATAAGGGTTAACCCTAACTAATATCTAATCATACTAATAAGGGTAAACCCTAACTATTATCAAAATAAACCAATAAGGGAAAGTACCTATAAGAAAACACTTGACGTCGGCCGACTCGGTGTGGTAAAATGGCGCGGTTGTGGTATTTTCACAACACAGGGTAAACACCTACGAAAAATCTCTTGACACCGGCCCATTATATGGTATATAATGGCGCAATATTATCTTAGATAATAGTATCTAAGATAATAAAAAAGCCGGTAAAAACCGGCTTTAAGTAATAATATCTTAGATTATATCAAACCATCTCGAATGTCACGAAAGTATCAAACCATTCTTCGTCCGACATAATGGTAAGGTTATCATCGTTTTCAAAATCAAACCATTCCTCAGAATCATCCGACGAATTAAGGTTTGCATTATGTGCCATTACCAATTCACGAAAATCAGTAATGGGGATTCTGCTAGAATCCATCCCCTGCACAGTATCAACAGTAATCTCAATCATTATAGTTTCTCCGCAAATTTAATCCAACCCTTTTTGCACAAAAACTGGATTTCAGTATATCCATTTTCCTGCAGCATTTTAACATCACGAATACTAAAGTATGGCCCTTGATTACCAGCCATACTAAAATCTCGACCATCTTGCCAATCGTCGATACTAGATTCTCGACCATAAGCACCCTCAGCGAATAATATCATTCTCATCATCCTCAGTAATATGTTCAATAAATGCAAACTCATTACCTGTACATAGTTTATTGCAGTCTGCCTCAATAGTACCGATAATGCGGGCAGCCGCCACGCTTTCAATATCTTGAATATCTGGAAAATCAAAAACAACCATAATTCTCATTTTACATTTCCTCCACAACCCAACCCAACTCACGCAATTCCTCGCGGCCTGCTGCCGTCGATTTCATGCGATCCAGATACGCATCGCATTGTGCAATGAGTGAGTCAACCTCTGCCTCGTCAGTCCAGAATTCTGCCCCAAAATGCCTTGGGCGATAGCCAAAGCAGTCTTTGTAAAAATCCCAGACATATGCACATTTTTCTTCAAGGTTCATTTTCATATTCTCCGTTACCATGAGTGCAATTCTACACAAACCAGCAACCATGTCAACACCCTTTTCATCGTGGGGTCTTTATGCCAAGTGCACCAGGATAGTGCATTTTTGGCGCCCACAATCCATTGTACACCACCACCGCGAAAAAACCATAGGTGAAAACACCTAGCATAAAGTTCTTGACACCACCCCATTTTATGTGATAAAATGGCGCCAGTATTAGGGTTTACCCTAATACTGCCCCTAATACTAAGTATTACTCGGGGAGAATCTCATACCTCGAAACTCGGTGGAGTTGCAGAGTATCACCCTCGATAATAGTGATTCGATTATTCTCAAAATAATCATCAAAATCAATATCTTCAGCATGGATTTGAGCAATAACCTCTTCGAGAGTATCACCCTCAACCGCGCACAATACCTCTTCAGGGCTAAACTCAGAAAAGCAAATACCGAAAAACATAATGATTCCTTTAGTATGAAAAACAATTATCGGGTATCGGCAGGATAATCCCTGCCGATACCCTTATCTCAGATTGGCCGAGAATTAGCCAGAGCCGAGAAAATCTTAACCAGAGCCGTTTTGTTGGCCTTGGTCAGGCTCTCGGTTTCGGCTTCCGTCAAGGCCAGCACCGCGCCGATTGCGTCGGCGGTGGCGTCCTTTTTCTGGATTGGCTCGCCCGACTTCGTGGTGCGCTCCGCCTTTTGGTACACACCCTCGCGGCTCAGTTTAGCCACAACGCTCCGAACCGACTTGCCAAACGTGATTGCAAGGGCTTCCACAGTAGCGCGCGAAGGGTTCGCGCTATACTCGGACACCATCATCATCGTTTGCGACTCGGTGTAGTTTACAGTTTTTTCAGTCATGATCAATTTCCTTTGGTCGTTGAGTGGAGATTAAATTTTAACAAATTTTCGTAGGATCGTCAAGATGTTTTTTCTGGGTGGTGTTTTCCTTTTTGTAGGGGTTGCGAAGTGTGCGCCTATGTTAGCACAATTTTTACGCGCCTGCAAGTGCAGGTTTGCTGTTTGTTCTGATCTGTTTCTCGATTCCATAAATGTATTATGATGGAAAATCAGGCCCATGTCAACACCTATTTTTTGTGGGGTTATTGCCTCGACCAAGCCCAGGCCCACCACACCAACTTATTTTCGTCTATAGGGGTTTTCCCGGGGCTTGCGCCGGCCCCAGTTCGTGTGGTATAATGCAAGATTTTGCTGCCACAGACAAAATTTTGGCGCGCCCACACCCCATTGTACACCGCGCCCGAAAAAAAGTCCATAGGGATAAACCCTAAGTGGCAAAAACACAACATAGGGAAAACACCTAGAAGAAAACGCTTGACAGCCCCCCATTATATGGTATATAATGGGCGCGAGTATCTCAGATACTAGTATCTGAGATACTCGGGGCATTACCCCCGATACTATTATTTCGCCGTGAACCAATCCTTTACCTGAAAAGCCTTCCAGTTATATGCGGTGATTCTAGTATCCCAACCCTTGCGCTTGATAATCGACATAAGTATCGGCAATTCAAAATCTCGGGCATCTTCTAAGGCAGTATGTGGCTCGATACTGAATACACCCTTAATAAAACCACATACTGATTCTGCCGTGGTCGAGTATGTCATGTTACCCTTATCGGTTACATTATTGAATAAGTGGTTTTGAATAACAAACTTTCGGTAGGGTTTAGTATGGCAGATATTACCAACAGCAGCAGACCACAAACAAAATGATTTTGTGAAGATACCCAATTCGATACCAGTATTCTGGCACTTTGCATTATCAAAAGCGATATTATATGCGGTGAGAGTAGGGTTATATCGGGAAACCATCGACAGTAACCAGTTATTGATTACCTTAGTGGAAGCAATAATACGCTCACCAGCATCCAGCAGATTATTATAGTTTTCCATGCGGCGAGATACTGATTCACGCGCCCAGATACCCTTTGCTTTAGTATCATAAAAAAGGTCGTCGATACCAAATGTTTCGAGTACCAACGCCGAGAATGTCTCGATAACATTACCCTTACTATCGACCACGACAGCACCAAAATCGACAACCTTATCGGTAATGGTAGTTTCAGTATCGACGATAATATAATAGGTCTTCATTTTAGTGTCCTTGCTTTGAGGGAATATAAACGCCGCGAATACCAAACTTGTCACATACTGTTTTGAGATACTGTATATTATCTTCGTAAAAAGTAATCTCGGCATCCTTGAAGTTTTTAAGGTTAAAAAACTTCTGCAAACCCTTAATCTTCAGCAACCCGCCAGATATAGAATCACCTTCTTTGCGAGATATTAGATAATCGGGCTGTCCGAGTATATCAGCGACAAACTTATAATCTAAAGCACCCATTACTCGGGCGGTTGCGATAATCACGAAACATTCTGGATCGAGCAAATCTGCACGATACTGTTCAGCCAGAGGCAATAATGAATCTGACATAACCTTATCTTGATTTTCTCTCCAGTAATCGAGGTCGATTCTGATGCCGTCGATAGCCCGATACCTATGCAAACTGCACACAATAGTGCCGTCCATGTCGTAAATCTGAACCCGCTTGATAGCCATTTTTGAAACCCTTTTTGTTGCGATGCCGTAGTGTAACCCGAAACGCCCACCAGCGCAAGCCCCTATTCGTCGTGGGGTTATTACGTGGCCCAGGAGTTGCAGTAAGCCCAGGCCCACTAAATTCTTTTTTGTCAATAGGTGTAAACACCTATTGACGCGCCGCGCGCGGCGGTGTATAATTTTGGCGCCCCAAAATGTCTCATTTTGGACCTAGGGAAAAC
>Ga0209353_10000020_pt1 | contig 98925 bp, 120 predicted proteins | sample LauGreSpBDMM15SD_2_FD_187561 | JGI IMG/M metagenome (GOLD analysis project Ga0209353, IMG submission 187561) | Freshwater lake microbial communities from Lake Michigan, USA - Sp13.BD.MM15.SD (SPAdes) (version 2) | ecosystem: Environmental > Aquatic > Freshwater > Lake | place: Lake Michigan... | reverse complement strand
TGTCCGTGTGATGGATCGGCGTGAAGCAGGCTTCCACGGTGTCTTCATGCCCAGCGTGATACCCTTGATTGTAGAGCCTCACCATGATCGACTCCAGCCACCGCGCATCCTCCCGTGCTGCGGTTAGCTCGCGTTCTAGTTGGCGGGCGAAGTCTAAAGTGAATCCACCCATAGGAAATTGAGCGTGTTCTGTATCAGTTCTCGGTGTCGGTGTGTTGTTCATGGTTCGGTTGGTTGGTATTTTGAAATTTGAATATCTAGACATTCTTCGCAATAAGTTCTCCCCCATTCTTCTACATAAAATAAAGCAAAAATGTCACTTCCGCAATCAGGACACTTATCATCAATTGTTTCTGTCGGAGTTATTGTAATTTCACTCATCTACCCCTCCTTTCACGGCTGCGAGTGCTTCGTTACCCATGTTCCACGCTGCGTCCATCTCATCCTCAGATACCCAGCAATCATCTATTGTGGAGTTTGGTTCGCCGACTATTTTCATGAGTGCTTTGCAAGCCTCCGCCATCCTGTCCCGCTGCTCGGTGACGGCGGTTAGCTCGGCATCAACTTTACGAAACGCTAAAACGACAACATCGTGAGCTTGCCGTGTTGTGGTTAGCTCCTCCGCCAGCCTGTCCGCCAGAGCGCGTTTGTCGAAAAGGGAATCGTTTGTTAGCTCCCATCGCAGAGTCATTTCGTCTAGCTGCTCGGTGACGGCGGTTAGTTGATCGCTTGCGTAATCAATACCTGCACGTAATCCATCCCGCTGCTCAGTAAGTGCTTTAATCTCCCTACGCAACACGCAGTTAGGTCGTTCACAATTATCATGGCAGCTGTGTATGCCTGCACATTGAAGGCGTTCAATTTCCTTCTGTGCTGCGTCCAGCTGCTGGATTGCTTGGTCATATTCCTCTTTACTGATCGCATCACAATCTGAGCAGATCAATGTCTCTTGCCTAAATGCCTCGTTGTATCTCAGTAAGTCGTCTCGCTGCTGAATTATCTCTGCAACGTTACTCGCTTCCATAACCTTAATGTGCGGCGCGAAATTGGCAGCAAAGCGTATATCGGATTGATAACCAGCAGGCAACCCACAATCGCAAGGGATATCGCTGCAATCTGGGCAGGTATCGGTCGTTTGACTGGATGTTTCGGTCATCGGCCGTCTATACATCTTATGGGTGTAACTGGTCACCTTCTTGCCGATCTCGGTAGCCGGTGTCCAGCTGCGGTCAATGCCCCAGAATTCGTCTCCAGCCATTACGATTTCACCGTCGTTTAGTGTTCGGTATTGTTTCATGTGTGTTCGTATATTCAAATTATCCCGAATAATGGCAAGTTTTTAATGTGATAACACATTTCTGATCGCTTCCATCCAGCTATTTTTTAGATGACCGAAATCCCTCGGCTCGGTTACGGATGTAATCTGACCGCAGATTCCGCAGGTATTCTCATGCCATGTTGCGACTCCGCATTTTTTGAACCCGTGCCTGTTGCCACATGGGTGGCAAACCCAGATGGGGTATTCCAGTCGCGTCTTGGAGGGATCAACCCGGTTAATCAATACGATCAACTCATCGACGCGACCCGTGTAATAGCCTTTGAGATGGATTTGAACACGATGTTCCCAGCCGGTTGGGTCTAGCGTGGCTAGGTCTTCTTCGGTTGATGCCAGCAGTTCTTGGTTCTGCTCAAGCCGTTTGCGTAGTAGCGTGATGATGTCTTTGGATTTCATATGTTTCGTTCTATTCGGTTTTGTTGCGGTTGCAAGGATTATCTCTGGTTACGGTAGGATACGGTTAGGTTACAGAGGGTGTAACCTCGATTTTTGATATGGCTCTAGGTGATTTTGGCGGAGGATACACTATTACACCCGTATTTAAGAATAGATATATAATAGGAGGGGTAAAGGGATATAGGTAGGTATAATTCTATATGAGTGTGTATGGAAAAGCGTAACCGTAACCTTTTTTGTAACTTTACTTATTCTATAAGGGTTTGAGCTTGCTAATAAGGTTACAAACATGGTAAAAACACCGTAATTTGACGATTTTTGGGTTACAATTAAGCCAAAAACGGAACAAAAACAGCCCTTTGCAATACGTTTTGACCAAATTTGACCGGGTTTTTAGGTGATTCTGATCCAACGATTCTGAGTAATTGCCCCCTCCATTTGGATCCAGACCATGCCGTATCCCGAAAAATCCGCTCCAGACCTTGGTGATTATTGGCAATTATCAGCCCGTTTTCGGTAATTTTGATGCCGATTCGACGTAAAGCTGCCTCATAGTCTTGGTTTTTGGAATTATAATAGCAAGAAACAGCCTCGTCGATTGAGATCGTTTCGGTGGATTTTTCACGCTGAATGATGACCGGTGAGCTAAGTAAATGCGACCAGCATTGGTTCTCGTCGGAGTCAATTGAGTCAACCTTGAATCCAGACCAATCCTGTTTTGATAGCCAAGCTGTGGCAGATTCGGCCGTGATCTTTTTAGTCGATGTAAGCGAGTATGCCCCAGCCAGTAGAGTCCCGATCTGGTCAGCAGAGCGTTTGTCGCCCGTAAACGCCACAGCAGCAGCCGAGAACACATCTGCGTTGTGTCGGGTCGTGATTGCGTTGCGGATCGATCTGGCACGTATCCTGGCGCAATACACGGGCGATGCTGTGGTTTGCCTCCAAATCTCCTTCACTTTCTCAAATTGTGATGGCGAATCCGACTTTCTCAACGACAATACGGATATCCGGCTTGTATCGGCTTTCTTAACAGCTGCGACCCCGATTGATGAGAAGCAGAACATTGATCTGACCATGTAAGTGATGCTGCCACCGTTTTGAGTGCCTTTGACGATTCCTGCGCCCGATTCGGAGCTTGCCTGTCTGGCTAGTTCCATCACGCCTTCCATTCGCGGTATCGATCTCTGGTTCTCAGCCTCGGCCTCATCGAATAAGACAGGAAGAGCATCGCATCCAAGCTGACCACGTATTCCAGCCTCGGAAGTGTTACCCTGCACGAAAACGGTCGATCTACCTGCAAGCGGATTGACGACATTGCCCATAATCCAAGTCTTGCCGGATCCAGCCGATCCCGTGATCCAGATATGTGGTCGCCAGTTCAAAGCTCCGCAGATTGGAGATAATGCCATCCACCCGGCAAGGAGTTTGCCGTAAAGCGGTTGATCCCATGTCAGAGAGTCACAAAGCTCGATAATCTTGGCTGCATGGGCATTGGTTGCAGCGTCCTCGGTATCGATCGCAATCTGCAAGCCGGATTCGTAAATCGCCATGCTCGGTGACAGGTAAGACGGAATCGATTGGATGGAGCCGTTTACTGCAAGTTTGTTACCAGCATGGTAGACTACATCCTCGCCATCGATCCAGCAACCTCGACCGCGAATTGCCCGTGGGTCGAATTTGGGCAGGGATTGTGAGAATTGGATTAGGCTGTTAGATGCTGCGTCCCAGTCACATCCGTTTTTTGACGGGAATGTTGATTCCCAGTCTTGGAGCGGAGCGAGTTGGATAAGGTTGAGTTTGGTATGTGACGCAGGCGTTAGGCTGACGATGTGCTGCCCGTTGTCCGGCATATAGCGCATAATCCCATCATCCATGCCGAGGAATCGAAACGGCATCGATCCGATCCGATCCGTTGGCGTTTGGGATGACTCAAAGCAATCCTGTTTGTTTTCGGCTTGATTGGGTTGAGTCGCGCCCTCGACAAGCTGAGTAATGTGATCGGCCGTGGTATCTGCTGCATCCCATCCGCTTGGCAGACCGTGAGGAATCGAAACAATCGAAATAGATGCTGCGTATGGTTTGATGATTGCCGCGATTGATTTCATGGCACGTTGTCCAGGCTCATCGTTGTCGGGCCAGAGAGTGACGTGCTTGCCGGTTAAGGTAGTGAAATCGGTCTTATGGATCGCAGCACATCCGCCCGACCATGTGGTAGCTTCGTGACCTGCCATCCGAACTGCTTCGGCGGTTTTCTCACCCTCGACCAAAACGATCTGTTCCGATTGGAACGGTAACCCGTAAAGTGGTCTTGGATCTGGCATCGCCTTAAATTGCCAAGATGTTTCTCCGTTCTGGTTCTTGCACCATGTCATCGGCAGGGTTTCTTTCTTGCCGTTCGTGATATCATAACGAGAAACGATACCAGCGATCGCTCCATCAATCGTATGGTAAGTCCAATGTGCCACAGGATTGCCGTGCTTGTAATGGTTTAAGCTCGGTTTGGGTGCATTCGGTGGAGCTGCTGGGAGTGCGGTGTAAGTTTGTTTCTGTTTTGGTGCGTCATCGACAATCCCGACCAGATCGAAGATGCGCCTGCGATGATCGGCTCCATCGATACCTTGGTATAAAACGCAGCCAAATTTCTGCGTTGCTGGGGAGATAAAAAGGTGATCTCCGTTGTTGTCGTCTCCGCATTCAGCGCAGGCAGGACATTGAGCGGTAATTCTTGATGCGGATTCTTTGATGTTTCTTAGTTTCGTTTTGTCTATTCTCATAATTCGTTCAGTATTGATTTTGCATCTTCGGTTGATCTTGCTATTCCAGCTAAACCGCCCGAATTGCGGATAAATTCGATAAAATTTGTTTGTTCTGTAGTGGGCTTGCCTTTGGGTGCTTTGCATTCGACAGCAGCAAAAACTGCGATTTGTTTTCCAATATGATCGGCTGTGATTGTTATGGTTTTGAATCCGATTAGATCACTTCCGCCTTCGCCTGGTATACCAAATCTAATAACGCCGTGTTTGGTTTTTGCCACTCCAACATTATTTCTCCAGAGCCTAATGTCACCCGTGTTGCAAGCGATTCTAATTTGGTTTTGGATTTCTGATTCTTTCATAATCTCATGTCTTTTGCTGTGTAGTAAACCCATCCAGATTTATAGCCTTTGCTTTTTGCGATCAACTTAAGGTCTTCACGAGTTTTGACGTGTTTTAGGATTTCGCTGACTGGCTTGCGAGTAAATTCTTCCAGATTCGCTTCGATATAGGTCATCTCACGTGGTTTCGCCACAGGGTAGACGTAATCGCATTCTGGGCAAACTGGCGCAGGCTTGTGCAGGCAAAAGCATTGCTTGCATTGTTTAAAACCAAGCGATTCCGACTTTTTGGCTTTTTTGTCGATGCCGTCGAGGCTCCATTCTCGGTCATCCTCGGCTAAACCATGCCTGCTTAAATTGCCAACATGATCCAAAACAACAGCTTGTTTCCCTTCGGACGGCCGCAAAACCCGACCGATCTGTTGTAAGTGCAAACCAAGCGAAGTCGTCGGCCGCAGCAAAATCGCTACCTCGGCAGATGGCAGGTCAAACCCCTCGGAGACGACATCAACGCTGGTCATGACTTTGATTGCCCCAGAGGTTAGGTCTTCGACTATCTTTTTGCGCTCATCTGGTTTCAATTGCCCGTGAATTACTCCACTCGGTATCCCGTTTGACTCAAACTCAGTTGCTACGTGTTCAGCATGAGAGATGTTACAGCAAAATGCAACCGCACGGGAATCCGGGCAAATTCGTTTGTAATGGGCGACAGCATCACCTGTGACGAACGGTTTGTCCATTGCGGCAGCAAGTTGATCCTGTGCGTAATCACCGGCACGTTTCTTGATCCCATCGAGGACAACTTGAACGGGCGGCGCGTAGTATTTCGGCCGAACAAGAAACCCGTTCTCCATAAGCCATTCAACTGTTTGACCGATGATGATTTGACCGAAATAATCTGATAGACCTTTCCCGTCGAGGCGCACGGGTGTTGCAGTAAACCCTATCGATACGGCATCTGGAAATGCGGTCAGAATCGCCTTGTATTGATTCGCGGCTGAGTGATGGCATTCATCCGTGATAATCAAGCTCGGTGGTGATGTGGAAACTATTCGACGTGAAATAGTCTGAACCATAGCGACCTGCACTAACTTGGCAGGATCCGGCTTGATGCCTGCCTGGATAATCCCGTGATCTACTTCAAACTTGCGTAGTGTTTCGGATGTTTGGGTGACCAGTTCGCTGCGATGAACAAGAATCAAAACGCGATTCCCAGCCTGTGATGTCCTGTGGGCAATGTAAGAGAATGTCGCGGTCTTGCCCGATCCCGTAGGTGATACGACAATTGGGTTGCGAATTCCGCCATTGATGGTTGAGCGTATCCTGTCGAATAAATCCTGCTGATACGGTCTGAGTTTCATCTTTGAATGACGTGGTAAAGCGGAGCGGATTTTGTCGATAGTTTTCTTGTCAAATCTGCAAGCTCAATCGGTTTTGCTTTCGGATACATCCCGCCGTCTTTGGTAAGCGGTTCAAGCTCGGTTTTGATGCGTTCTATCTGTTGATGTATCTCGTGAAAAACGATTTGAAGCGTAAACAATAAAAGCCCGGCAATTAGAGTTGTGGTAATGATCATGTTTTTATCTGGTTAATTCTCTCCAAATTGCAAAAGCAAGAGCAGCGATTGCAAATGCCCAGAGCATTCCGATGCTGATGTTGTCGATGAGCATGATGATGGTTTTGATTATTCTTTTTGTTTTCATGGGTGTGTGTGGTTCAACTAAACCTTATGTTTAACGATTGTGAAGTAAAAAGGTGCTGGAAACCTAAAAAAGCCTCCAGCACCTTGTTTTATTTTTGTTTTATCAGCTTCAAAACAACCATTTCTGCCTCTTTTCCGATTTTAACAAGACCTCTTTCACGTTCGGAAATAGTCTTGGTCGTTACTCCGCATTGAGCTGCTAATTCGCGCTGAGTAAGCCCCAGCCATTGCCGAGTGGATTTGTATTGTTCAGCTGTCATGTCAGAACGGAACATTGTCGTCGTCATCTGACAACTGGGGGACAGGATTAGCCGGAGCAGGTGCGTTACCACCTCCGACAAACTTACCGTTACCGAGGATGGCTCCTTTCTCTCCGGCCTCACGACGTTCTTTGCCGATGTCTTGGACAATCATGAAATTGTTGCCGTATTGATCTTCGCCGTCTCGGTTTTCAAGCAGGGTGAAAGCGATGTATTTCCCTTGCTTGCCGTCGATCATTGCCGACTTATCAATTTTTACTGTGTTGATGCTTGCTCTAATTATCATTGTTTTTTGTTATTATGGATTGTGAATTTACTCGGTTTCATTGTAACCGTATTGAGGTATGTCGAGTTCAACCTCGCCATCCCACATGGACGGGAATATGCCGGTTTCAAGGCATTCGGCGTAAAGTTTTAAGCCTTTACGATAAGTTTCCGCGCCCAAAGAAATAGCTGAATATGGCAATTCGACGATTGCGACTTTGAACGGTGCGGCCGAGGTCACAAAAATAAACTTGAACCGGGTTCTCTCATCACCACTAGCCAATGCGTAGCCATCGGTGTAGCACCCAGCCTGCACGTGATACATCCATTTATAAATGTATTGCTGCAATGATCGCTTGGATTCCAACGCAGACGGAGCGCAGGTTTTAAGGTCAACGATTGTCTCGCCATCGCTTGGCAGGATGTCGATCAGACCTTTACAAGCAAACGGGTATTTTGTCTTGTGCCGGAATGCGACTTGGAACTGTGCGCCATCGAGTATCGCAGCAGCCTGTGGCTTGGATTTGATCGCCATTAGCTGCATCTGAGCGCATTCAAGCTCGGATTGCTTTAGGACAACCAAACCAGATGCTTCGGCTTGTGCTTTCCATTCTTTGGCAGCATTAGTCCTAAACTCATCGTGTTCAGACATGATGTATCGGTTTTTGAATTCCAGCGGCTCGGTTAAGAGCGTATCGAGCAGGCTGCCAGCCTTCATTGCGGTGGTTGCCTTGGGTTTGGCATAGTATTTCCATGCACCTGGATCCTCAATGAAACTGCAAATCATCGACTTTGAGACGGCTTTATCTTTGACGGTTTCAATCGTATCGGATGGGTTTACGTCGTCTCCCCGGTAAAGCGAAAATGGCAGCCCGTGATAAATTCCGTTTTCTGGGTAGGATTTCATGCTTCACCTCCCATTTCGGCACGTTTGGCTCTGAGTAATGCTAGATCGGGTTTGGCTTTGATACGCAGTCCGCAAACGGCATCTCCACCAGCTGGGTTTCTGATGCCATCCTTGACGTAGATTTGGATGTTCTTTCCGATCCAGTTTTTGGTATCCGCGCCGAAACAAGCCGCAAGTGTTTTGCGATTGGTTGCGTTTAGAACCATTCGTTTCGGTTTATCGTTAAACCCGATTGAGTAAAACGATTTTTTCTTGCCGTCTTGCATCACCTCATCTGCGTGTTCGTAGATGCCGGTGATCGTGACATCGATATCTCCCAGTCCGAGAAAATCCTCGGAAGCCAGGAACTTACTTGCTTGTTTCATCTGGCTAACTTTGCCTGTGAATTGTTTTTCCATTTTATTAGTTTCGTTTGTTGTTTGTTCAGAGATAGTTTCTCCAGTTACCACCCTTGTATTCGGTTGGTGGCAAACCTAGTTCAAGTCTAGCGAAATCGATAAGTTTTTCGGCCCGTCTGGTTTGGCTTGATTTGAATGGGCATGGCTGAGTGTATTGCCCGTCGATTGTAAATTGCCAGTTAAATCCACCACAATAAATCATGTCGGATATGCGTTTTTTAGCTTTGGCGATTGCTCGTTTTTGGGTGTTGGTATGGACGCTCATGGTGCTTTAATAATTTGATTCTCGGTCATAAAGTTTCCGCAATCAATACAAACCCATCGTTCATCACGTTTGATCGGCGTTCCGTATCGGCAAAACGGGCAGTCTGGCATCTCAGCGAACGACCGTGGAGCATAGAATGGTTGCCCGGCAGGACTGTGAGCGTCTTTTACTGTTGGAGTTGATTCAAGTCCTTTGTTCATATCATATCAATTCCGATTTCCTCGTCGTTAATGTATCTTATTGCGTATTGAAGTATTTCAATGACCTCATGAATTTCATAAGCTCTATCGTGATCGGGAATCATTTGATAAATGTAGTGTATCAAATGAGCCGAGTAATACTCGTTAGGATCAGATCCGTATTCGTCTGGTGGGGCCGTATATCGGCGCAGGTCTTCGTCTAGTGGCATAATGTTATTGGTTTAGTAGTTGATTGATAAGGACTATAAAAGCTCTGGTTGCTGTTGCAGGGACAACTCCGTTGCCAAGCAGTCGCAGTTCGTCGGTGCGATTGTCAGAGGTAATGAACAGCTCGGCATGACCCATCCGATCGGTAGCCCCATCAGCGTCTCCACCCAGCGAGGGTTTAGTTTGCCGTTCGGGACTGGCATCTGATCGTTTAGGTTTTTGCTTCGATCTGGATTCTGGAATCTCTCTGTATCTCCGCTCCGATGATCTCTCGTCTGTGGAGTTGCCCATGACTCCTCCTTGGTTTTCTGGTAAATATCCACAGTCTGCGGATCTACCTGCTCCCTCAGATTCGATGGCATTGATCGTCCCTTCCTCGCTCCTGTTGCAATCTTGATGACTCCCTCTGCACTCCGGCAGTCCAAGTGATCCATCGTGTTTGGTGTCGCCCATTGATGAACTTCCTCCCTCAGATTCTTGCATCCCCCTTTGTTCGCTGCGGATGATCGATCCTCTGGTTTCCTCACTACATTGATGTGATCCATTGTGCTTGGAGTTGCCCACGACTCTAGGCGGCTCCCATCCGTGCTGGGGTTGACCGGGGCGGCTTGGCCATGCATTTCCGCAACTATTGCTCCAACCAGCCTGTCCCTCCTGTTCCGATGAGTCCCGTCTGGATTCGTAGCATCTAGCGAGCAACCCATCGTATCCTTCCAATCCCTCGCTTTTGCGGTGGGCCAAGATGAACACTCGCTTACGTTGGTGAGGTGCGCCGACTTCACGCGCTGAGAATATTCCCCACGTCGTTTGATAACCAAGGCTTTCCAGTTCGCTGATGACTTCTCTGAGTCCAAGGCTGATGTGTCCTTCGACATTTTCAAAGAAGCAGATTCTGGGGCGCATAATTCTAATTCCATCTGCGATCCACGGCCAAAGGTGTCTTGGGTCTTCTTTTCCAAGTCGCTTTCCTGCTGCGGAGAATGGTTGACAGGGATAACCTCCAGAGAGGATGTCCACTTTGTCACAAAACTCTGACCATGGGAAGGTTTTAAGATTCGTCCAGATAGGAGCTGCGTCCAAGAGTCCCGCTTCCATTTTTGCGACCAAGTTCGCGCAAGCGAAGGCTTCGATCTCGCTAAAAGCGATTGTTCGCAGATTTGGGATTGCTCGGCTAAGTCCGAGATCAATGCCGCCGTATCCGGCACATAAACTGATATGATTGATTTTGGTAGTATCCACATTTTTATAGGTTAGTTGTATTCGTTACCACTTTTCCGCTCAATCATACTCGGCAAGGTAAATCTGACCAAGCAGAGGATCTTCATCCCAAGCAAAGTAAAGATTGCCGACAACATGGCGGACATTCTCCCAATTTTCCGGCAAGGATAAAGCAGGATAAGTGTGACCATCTTGATCGTGGATTGCTTTAACAAAGCGAAGATGTTTCCGCTCGTTCTTGTCTTGTTCTAGTATGTGTTGGTAGTTCATGTTTAAATTTGTTCGTCTAGTTCTTCCTCGGCAATGCGGGCCGCGTTATTAGTGGTGCAGCGCGGGCAATAATCGTGATGCCAGCCGTCGATCTTTTGCCGCTCGGTGATGGCTTCCAGAATATCAGATGCCGTGATGTTCCTCACCTCGTCAAGCGTCATCGTTAGTTCCGGTGCGCTGACGTTGCGTGATTGTTTGCAGATTTTGCAAACGATAGCCGCTTCGGGTTTTATGTAGTAGACTGTATGGGTCATATCGCGATTAAACCTTTCGTTTACGAAATGGGAAGCAAAAAATGCAGAAAAAGCAAAAAAGATTCAAACCGTTACATTTTGTAACGCTTGGCTATAATACTTCGCCCCTCTTAAGACGCGAACCTTCCATTTGCCGTCTTTAACCATTTTTTGCGCTCTAACCTTCATCGCGCTATATTGCAAAGTGCCGTTAGTTGACTCAACAAGGTCTTTGATTGTAAACTCATCTGGCTGCTTTTCTTGGGTATCTAGTGCCAGGTCGAGTAAAGCCCGATCCAAGGCACTTAGAGTATCCCGTGCGGGCTGACCCAATCCGATCCGTTTCTTGTTATTTGCCATATCTTGAAGTCTCCTGTTTTCGTGTTGTGTAGTCCGTATGCGAAGCCCTGCCTCCAGCCTAGCTTTGCGGTGTAAGCATCGGCGTAAGACATTTTGTCAATCTGTGCCATTGTCCCGATAGCGTGAGAACTGCCGCCGTCAATATGCCGTGCCTCGTAATCGTTCGGGGCATGGACGTGACCGAATATGCACGAACCGTATTTTTCGTGGTGCGCTTTAGCCGGGTGCATTGATGAATGGAAGCCGTGAATCAATGTGAGTTTTCCGATCTTGAACCGCTCGGTCACTTTCCAAGGGATCCATTTGATCCGCATTTTACGCAGCTCGTCTTCAGTTTCCTGCGCTTTCTGGGCGCATAGATCAGCCAAAACTCCGTTGCTTGTCTCACCGGCTGCTCGCCATAAACGATGGCAATGATTGCCAAGGGTTAAATAGTCCGGGCGATACCAATCCAAAAGCTCCATTCCGCAGTTAAAATCGTAGCGTATGCCCTCCGCGCGTTCCTCCGGCCCAGCTCCTCGGCGGATCGCTCTAAAGTCCCAGACATCGCCCAAATGGACTTTGATCTTGGGCTTCCATTCCTCCATGAATGACTTGAAAACCTTGATTGCTTTTGGGCAGACCAGATCGCCGTGAGAGTCAGCCATAAATATTGATTTCTCCCAAGCCATATTAGTTTAAGTTTAATGATTCCCAAGCGGGCCAGAATATCTCGTCAACGCATCTGACGATTGCCTCTTGATCGTATTTCTCAAGCCAGCCAACGCCAGATATAAGTAGTGATGCCTCAAGTATTTCGTGCCGTAAAGTTGTGATGATGACCCGCTCGTCTTTGATCGTATTGGAAATCCAGATAGCCCGGTTGTCATGCTCGTATTGTCCGTATGCTTCCTCTAATTTGCCAACTTTGATTTTGATGGATTGCCCGGCTATTTTTACTGAACGTGGTAGTCTCATGGTGATACACATTGTTGAATTGCTCGCGTATAAGCCTCTGTAAGCCCGCCTAGGTTGATTTTGGCACAATCTGCCACAGAGGATCCAAAGAACGGCTCTAGGATGATCGCAGGGCAATGCGTAAGCTCTAAGAATTTACCGCCACGATCCTTTTTGGTAATCGCCTTCAAACCGCGTCTTTTGATGGTCGGGAACTCCTTGGAAAACTCGGCATCAAACTTACCAGCTACCTTTTCGCCAATCGTTGAGGAATGCCAATAAAGCCATTCATGCCCGTTAGCGTCTGTAGATGCCGAGTTGAAATGCAGCTCGATAGCCAATGATGCCCTAATGTCTTTAACCTGCCTAGCAACATCTGCCATTGCCGAGCCGTAGCCATTGCCGCCGTATTGGTCGATAATCTTGTTGCGGATACCTCGGGATGCCAGTTTAGCTGACAATTCACTTGCGACCTTTAAGTTAAACTCGCGCTCATTAATTTTAAGCGCATCGGAGTAAGCCCCGCCATCGTATCGTCCGCCAATCTTCCGGCTATGCCCTATGCAGATTGCTATCATTAGATTGGGTTTAGCTAGGATTTAGCCGTATGTCAAACTATTCGTTGGAATACTTCTTCTTGTAACTGGCCCATCCGCCTAGTCTGACTGCCCGATATACGGTTTCCCGCGTAATCCAGCCAACACCGGCGTTAAACATGGCTTCCTTGAATATCAAATCAGCTTCTTTGCGGCCTGCGACTGGGAATGCTGCGGTGGAATCTTTGGAGTATATCCAGTCATGCACCAATGCTGCGGAGAAGAATTTTGACCAAGGATCTAGCAAAGACCAGAAAATACGAGGCACACTCCCGCCATCCGTGTAAAAACCTTTGCGAACAGTAATTGTTCCGACAGATGAGTGATAACGGAAATTGGCAGTAAGCTGGAAGATGCGAGAATCACCTCGCATACCGGCATCGCTAAACTGCGCCACGTCTGGAAAGCAATCGGTCACTTTTTCTTTTTGAGTAAATTGTAAAGCGTCACAAGCGAAACACAGATCAGCAAAGATGTTGAAGTCGTTTTCAATGCCCAGTCGAGCTGTTCCTGGAATTGAGTCACCACTCCGAGTGCGGATGCTGCCGATCCGACAAGTCCATTGAGAAGATTGTAAGCTGTGCTGTGTTCGTTCATGAGATTGATTCTGGCTCTGGTTCAGGTGGCGCGACGAAGATCACCTTGCCGTCTGATTGAGGCGTGAACACTGCAAGATTCGGCACATCCAATCCCTCGGCTTGACCTAGTGCGCTGAGTGCCGCGTGGAAGGTCGAATAGACTGTGAGCGCGTTGACGGCGTTCGTTCCGAATACGTCCATAATCGCTTGCTGCTCGCCTGCGGTGTTTGCCTTGGCAAAAGCGTTGGACATCATGGATTTGATGAAACTGATCGCCTCGGTATTGATCGAGTCAATCTCGTTGGCTAGTTTCTCGGCGGTGGATTTTTGGATGAGTGACATGGTGGTTTGAATTATGGGACTACTACATAAGGGCAAAATTGAGCAGCTCGTAAATATAATGCTGCGATTAATGTGTTTACATCCGTCGCCTGAATCACCATATTCCAAGATGTTCCTGAAGACGTAGTAGGGAGAGATGCTCCAATTAGATTCTGGACGAGCGCAAACCTAGGAGCCTCCGCAGTATCAGTATGAGAAGCTAAATAGCAGCTAAAGGTAGAGCCGTCCCACGTTAGTAAAATCCTGCGTAATGAGGAGCTAGTCAAAGAAAAATTGGCGGATTCTAATAGGCTTGAACCATTATGGATTTGCAGTTTTGCGTTAGTGCTGTTTGGCAGGACAACCAGACCTAGCCCAGCGACGGAGTTAATATCCAGCGTTGCTGCAGCCACGCCGAAAAGGAGGCGGATTTCGTTGTTTCTGGGTCCTTCAAAAGTAAGATCAAACATCGCGCTCCATTTAGCCCCAGACATTCGCTGGTTTGCTCCGCTCCCGTGCCTGTTTAGGTAGTTTTGGGCAATGGTACAGATTCGGTTATTTCCTGATAATGAGGTAGAAGACGAGACTAGAGTTACGGAAAGTCCGACCGTTGATCCGCTCGTGTTGGCTGTTCCAGTCGGCGCGTTCCAACTTATCGGCAGCCATAGGTTTTGCAGATTTTCGCCGCGCACTAAACCCCGATTCATTGCGCTTGTCGTATTGGTTGCTGCTTGACCGGTAAGCTCAAGTTGTCCAGATAGCGTCTTGTTACCTGCCACTGTTTGGTTACCCGTCAGCCCGACGTAGAGCGCGTTGAATGCCGTGGTCAAAGTCGATACGATCAGCGACCAGAGGACGTGCTTCGGTGCGTCTGATGCCGCGCTGTCAAGTATTGTCACCTTGTCACCGTTGACGATTGTCGCCTTGTTCGTTCCAAACTTGCTGGTCAGTCCGGCTGCGGTCGGAGTCATCTCGTCGGTCGTCAGCGCGACCGTGCCGGTGTTGTTTGGCAGAGTCCAAGTCTTATCGCTAGACGTGATAGAGGCAGGAGCTTGCAGAAACCCACGAAATGCACCTCTCCACCATCCAAATGCTCCGCTTACTCTTGCGACGAACGAACGATTGTCTCCGGATGTGTTTCCAAACTTTGCGTGATAGTCGCCAGAGTCTGTGAAACCTACCAAACCTGTTCCAGTAGCAGATGCGAAGAAACCACCTTCAGATGGTCCTGATTCTCCATAAACTGCGGTACTATTCGTTGAAATAGCATTGACCGCTGTGGCAGCAGTAGAAGTTACTGAAACTGCTATCGAGCTTGTGCCTGCAAATTCTGCTCCGCCTTGCGCGTTACGTTTTACGATTGTGCTTGGAGTAGCGCTTGCGGTCGCATCAGTAATGTCCGCGCTGACAAGACTGCGATTTTCCCAGAGAGATGCACCGCGCATCAACGCTTGCCCTGCGACTGGACTTGTGATGGCTACATCGGCCAACTCATCGAGTTCGGCGCCGTTCTGGATCTTAACGTAGATTTCAACAACTGTGTTCCCGGTCTTGCGTGTGACGACTCCGAGATAAACGATGTGATTCGGTGCGGATGGCTTGTTGGCAAGTCCGAATACCATGCCGCCAGCGGTTGTCGAGGATAGCCAGATCGGATCGCCTTCGATAGCAGACGGTGCCGAGATGCTGACAGTCATCAGTCCTTCCGTGATCGCGTAGCCGGTAGCGTTGTGAGCAAGGGTTGATTCGCTGATGCCGATTGTTTTGCTGGATGTCGGCTCTGCGTTGGCCTGTGCAAGCCCAATGATGATATTGCTGCCAGATGCGCCGGTTACATAGACAACCTGCCCGGCATTGATCGCAAGTCCGGCTTTGCAAAATACTTCCAATCCATCGCATCGACCTGTAATCCTTGGAGCTGTGACGATGCCGGTGAATGTAGGGTTGGCAATCGGCGCCTTAAGTGCGAGTCCATCGAATACAGCATTGCCAGACACGGCGTTGGTGCTGCCGTCGATGATCGTTTGATCAACTGTGGCGGATGTCCCAGCCGGCCCGACTCCGGTAGCAATAGTAAAATTTTTCGTCACCCCATCTTGGGTGATTGTAAAATTCTTAGTGGGAGAATCTTGTTCGATTGTAAAATTCTTTGCCATATTAAACAGGTATTTGCGGAGTCACTTCCCATGTGCCTTGAAACTCAGTTCTTACGACTCCATTCGCGTCCGTGGTTTTCAATTGATAGGCGTAATACTGCTCATCGAGTGCGTCTGTCGTTGTGGCAGATATCTCCTCGATAGTAAATGCCCATGACCCAGCAGCACTACTGGTGATAACAATTCCCGTGTCATCGCTATCAAGAACCAAGGATGACGTGGTGTTGCCGTTTGCTTTGATCTCTATTTTCACACGAACGAGATCAGCATCACTCAATGTTTCGGTGATGATTGCAGCAGGGTAGGTGTCACCTTTAGGAACCGGCTCCCAATGCCAGGTTAGTGGCTGAAGATTTATTGCCATGTTAAGAGGATTTTCCTAAAACGGTTACTTTGTAGCTATCGGCAGCTTGTGAGAATGTGAAAGAAATAGTCCCAGTCGATGGGATTTGGCAAAGCAATGGAGTGGTCGATCCGGCCGCAAACGTCTTGCCTATGCCGTTGCTTGTGACAGAGCTTGAAACTGCCATTGTACCAGTAGTTGTGCCAATAGGCTCAACAAGCATGGCGTAAGCGGTCACGATTGGAGTAAGAGCGTCACCCTCGAAATCATTGCCGTCCCCGTCAGCGATAATCGGAACACCCGTGGTTTGTGCGACCACGCCAGTTGAAATGGTCAAAGTGGCGACATCGGCTGCGTCATCGCTCGTAACCGAGAAAGCGTAAGCAATGTCGGCCGTGAGGAAATTCTTGGTTGTCTGGGGTTTGCCGACGATAATGCTGCCGGTCTGGTTAGTTCCAGTATGAGTCCCAGAGGCTGAAAGCCCGTAAGTTAATCTTGCGTTTGAAATGACTCCCATATGGAGACTGTTAGATTATTCTGGCGATTTAGGCAAGGATAAATATGCGAATTTAGGCAATCACGAAAAATCCAGCGACATAGAACACGAACCGGAAAACCCAGCTCCGTATGCAGCATTACCGTTTGCTATCCAATCATTTAGGAAATCAGTAAAAGCATCAGTTTCCGAAGCCCAAGGGTCATTCCAAGGAAAGCGTCCAATAGTCGTAAAAAGCCCCATGATTGAAATATCAATCAATATATCTGCTTTGCTTGAATCAACGTCAGCCCCTCTACCTCCACTTACTACGTCTCCACCGTTGTTTGGTAAACAAATAAGGTTTCCTATAAGATCATAACTTGTCGTGCTACCTAATACCCAAGGACTTCCAATTGTTGCACGGGTATAGCTTTCCCGTGTAAAAGTTCCAACTGTAACTGGATCATTTTCAAGTCCTTGATTTGAAATCATCCTCCATCCGTAAAGGCAATCTTGAGAAATAGTAATTTCACCTTTTGATGGTTCTGGGCCAGCAAAACTTTTAAATGGTTCGTTGTCATAAAATTTACGAGTTATGACTGGGAATAATGATCCTGTGTAATCATATGTGTCTACAAATGCCGATGTTCCAGCTCCAGTAAAATCCCTTCCATCTTCGATTTGAGTAAGATATCCAGACAAAGATATTTCTGTTAATCTGTGAGGATGATTCCAATAGCCTTGTAAAAAGTCATGTAAATCATGCTTTTTTTGCTTAATTATAGCTAAATACTCTTCGACCATTAGAAAAACGTAACATTCCAAACTTGATCAGTAGAACCATGAACGATCCCAACAATCGTTCCATAATTATATTGCACAATGTATGGCGGAGTTGGAGTTGTATTGTCAACATATACAGTCGCAATAGTAGTGTAAAAGTCAGTTGTTGTATCTACACCTTCAGTCTGACTCCATTCAACGGTAGCCGACACGACTGATCCAGTTGTGTCATCAATAACAAGCAATCCTTGAAAATACCAATCACCATCAAGTGGTGTTGATTCAATAGTTGTATCGAATTCTGTATCGCAGAAGACTCCCGGAGCAGCTTGTAATGAATCACTTGCAGTAACCTCAAACGGCAATCGCTTAAAAAACATTCTTTTTTTGGATGGTTTTATAGGCTGCAATGCCCTTTGCAACTCTTCAATTGCTCTAGCGTGGTTTTGCATATGATCAGCCTTAATTGCATGACCAACTTGAGGTTTAACAGGACTCGTAAATTGTTTCATAATTATACTTCAGCTTCTCCACCTTTATAAATGTCCTTTAATGCACCACCACTAGCAGTATATTCAAATTCAAATTGCGATGTCCATAAAATGCCATTAGACGTGGAATCATTGACACCATTGAAAAACCATTGTCCACCTTGCAAGTCTGGAGCAAGTGCTGGCGTAATATCAAGTGCTTCTCCGACTTTGCTTAATACGTTATTTGAAACAGGTTCATTTCTTTGCCGAGTAATAGTGTGCCTAACCATCGGTCTGCGATAAGATGTAATACCAATGGCAATCAATCTTGCATAATTTAACGGAGATGAAGTGATTTCATCTTCGGTTGTGTATTCAGTATCGCTAAATATTACCTCTTCAAAATCGTTTCCATCTTCTGTATATTGCCTAAACTCCCACAGCTCACTTCCAGACCCATCTGGATTATACCTTGGGTTTGGTTGAACGTCTCCAGCCAACAATGATGCTAAACGCGATCTTTCTGCGGCAGGAAATTCTCTAACTACTGGATGAGCTAAAATCGGGACTTCTTCGGCTACAATGCTTCTAATTGCCCTATCTGTATCTGCTGTTTCTGTCAATGGATCCGCCCCAGGCTGGATTCCTGTTTGCTCGGCGATCTCATAAGTAGCGGTAATCTGAATTGTGCCATCACCAAGATATCTAGCTCCAGAATCTGTTAATTTAGCTTCGCTATAATCTGTGCTGTTTCCTATTGGGCCATCATTAGAAATAGGTAATTGATCGGGAATCAATGTAATTGCTTCTGATAAAGCAAAACTTCCATCATCACAATCAATAGTCCCAGTAACATTTATAACTACTCCACCGGTATTATTGATTTGCAAATCGCTATCAGCTGGCTCCCATCTGATACTACTTGTTGATAATCCATATTTAATTGCGCTCATTAGTTATATGCGGTTCTTTTTCCGTGCTTTGTGTTTCTTGCGATTTCTTTTAATTGTGCAAGTTGTTGTTTAGATACACTTAATGTATCCATTGCTGTTTTAGCTTCATTGCCACCAAGTCCAACACGAGCTTGATTTGACAGGAAGGAGCTAACATCAAGTCCTCGTTCCTTCATCAATTCTGCCATTTGTTTCTTATTTTCCTCTTCAGCTTTCTTTTTATCTTCGTCTTCTTGCTTTTGTTGACGCTCAAGATTAGCCCTTTCCTCTAAAAGTTTTAGTCTTTCGACATCATATTCCAATACTTTCTTCGCTGACTCAGCATTGTCCTCAGCTATTTTAATTAACTCTTCTTGCCTCTTGATTTTCTCATCAAGTATTTTAATTTCCTCTTCAGCGATCAATGCTTTTTTAAGTTGATCTTCAATATCTTTGCCGGTCAAACCTCTTTCTTTAAGCAAGTCATCTCTATATTTATTGGCTAATTTCCCAGCAGCAACAGTCAATTGAACTTTATCGTAATCGTCCAATTTATCTTTTCTGAATAATCCGGGTTTAAGATAGCCTTCCTCTTCAAGTCTTTTGCGTGGAGCAGCCATCAATTTTTGACTATACTCTACATATTTCAAGCGGACTTTTTTGTTTATAGCGTCTAACTCAAGTCTATCAGCTTTTTGTATAATTTTTTGCTGCTCTTCTTTTTTGCGCTTTATATCCTCAAGGCTTGCTTTTTCGACATCGGCCTTATTTTGAACCATGCTAGCCTCTTCCTCAGCCAGTTTAATTTTATATTCTAGCTCGGCCCTTCCTTTTTGCTCTTCGGTTGCTCTGTTCCTTGTCAGATTTAGCATTTCTTGAGCGTGATTCAACTCATTACCCGCCAATGTTTCGCTTGTATAGATTTGGGTGAGATTGTTAAGCCTTTCTTGCGCCCTAGCCATTTCGTCCAAAACAAGAAGCATTTGCTTTGCTTTTTTAACCGCTTCTTCACCAAACGCTTCTTTTATAGATTCAGCGTTAAATTGCGAAATACCTATATCGGATCCAGCTAACTTAGCTTCTCTAAGGCTGGTTATATATTTGTCTAAATACTCAGTTCCTTTCCATACAACGATTGTCAAAGCACCGATAACACCAGTCAACCCGGCTCCAACACCGAGGTTCATCAGCAATTGCGGAATGTTGTTCAACGCTCCACGCATACCGGCCATAGAAAAGTCTTCTAAAGCCCTAGATGCCTCAAGAACCGCATACCCAGATTTGCTTGATGCCTTGGCTTGTTGCTGCATCGATTGCTCAATACGCTTGTTAGCCGCGACTACTGTCTCTGCTCCTGTTGCCTTAAATGTAAACTCTGCATCTGCCATAACTATATTCTTAGTGTATCAGATTCTACGTCATCTGGAATAACAATATCACGAAATGACTCAAAAACGTGGTTAGATTGTTTATTTTTTGTTATTTTGTGCATGAACTTTCTTGCGTTGCCTTGGGATTGCTCGTAACTATGGAATATTTGCCATCCAACGTGTTCTGGTATTTCCCATATTGCATCATGCATTGTTATTCCGTTTGCCGCATAAAGAGTCTGACACCATACAGATAGCCAGTTCGGTCTATCACCCTTTATTCGGCTTGTTGCTTTCCCCGCGTTTCTTGAATAGGCTCGGTCTGAGCTGCTTCAGTTAAACCGGCTTCTTTGATGATCCATTTGTAGATGGATTCCTTTTCGCTATCATGCATTTCCTCAAGCCAGATTTTGTCGATTTGGATAAGCGGTTCTGGCAACTCCATGAATTTATGGATTGCGTTGAATTCGCTTTTGAAGATCACCCAGGCAGTTCCAAGTTTGCGATCCATGTCCCATTCATCCGGGTTCTCTGGTTCGCCACCGAAAAACGGGTTTCCGAGCTTGCGTAGCACTCTGGTGCGGCCCACAACATACGGCTTGTATTTGTTGGATCCGCAAATGAATGATTCCTCTAGTTTATCGTCTCTATTATCTGATTTCATATTTTTATTGATTGTTCAGCCATCCACTAACTTTCTTTTCTGTTACTGATGAGCAATCTGGGTGGATGTATGCAAATCCAGTTGCTCCCTTTGGACTCCATTTTATCAATGGTCTTTCTTTTCTGATAGCTTCAACTGCCGCAGAATAAGTTATTGATGCCGATTTCGCGTAAGCAAACGGATGTTGTGGATTGTTCTTCTCAAATGAAGCATCGCGCCACCAAGAGATTGCGGCCTCATATGTGGATCCATCAAATTGAGTCTTTTCGGATGCGCTGAACAATCTGATAGTCCCGACATTCTGGCATTCTTTAATCTCGAATCCATACCCACTTAAAGCCGAAATCAATGACACGTCGTCATTTGCGCGTAATGGGCTTGCGTAGCTCGATACACCATCGCTCGGCTCAATAACCATGCTCAGTCCTGTAGAACGCTGCACGATGCCTTTGTGGGCAGTTATGGCTGATTTAACGCCTCGGTCTGAGGCCATCACGCTTTTTACGATATTAAATGGATGAGTTGGATTTGAATGGTGGAATTTACTGTCCCTCCACCATTTCAACAAATCCTTGATCTTCCATTTGCCGCAATCGCTGACTTCCCCAAATAACCATGCCCTTTCACCCCCAGAGATGGAGCCGGTTTCTTGTTTCCAAGGAATGCCCATCGCCACAACAGCAGCGAATAGCCTTACATCCTTGGTTTTGGCTTGTATCATCGTAGCCATATGGAATTCAAGTTAGATTACGTGGATTCAGCTTCAAGGAATGGATAGATATTCCCGCCGATTGTTCTGCGCTCTTCGGATTCGGCTCCAAGTGACACGTTTGCACTTGTGACGACGTAGGTAGCACCAGAGGTGTATCCTGGAACAGTAAATTCAGCGACGTTAGCCAAGATCAATGCTACTCCAAGCTCCCAAGTAGGAGAAGCGGCGGTTTTGAGCGCACCTTCCATAGAGAAGGTTCCTTTGTTACCGTAGAAAGCACCAGCAAGGATTTCGCCACCAGCGGAAGGAATTTCCCTCACTTGGTTGCTCATATCTTGAGTGACGGTTTCTGTATATAGACCAGTTTCTTCAGACAAGCTGAAGTTGATATCTCCGTATGTGGTTGCTGACATATTTTTTCCTAAGTGTTAAGTGTATCTCTTACTAATGCTTTCCATGAGAATGTGGCTTTAAACCCACGCTCTCCTGCATCTTGTTGCATATCTGTTAATTGCCAAGACTTGTTGTAGATGTGCAAATAACTATCATTTGCCGTTATATTAGCAACTGTTAGGGATTCGTCACTAAGAATTTCTCTCAGACGTTCACATTCCGCTCTGAATTTGACTTCTGGAGTCGTGTCGTCAATCGATTGGACTAGGGTGACTTCACCGTTTACATCGTAAACTCCCTTTAAAATGAATGCTTTTTGGCTGCAAGAAACCACATGAGACACGATTTTGGCGTATGTCGTCTCATTTACAGACGGCTCGACAGCCCCTTGGACGGTGGCTGAAACCCCGGCGCTTCTAATCGCGTCTGCAACTGCTTTGCTAATCCTGTCTGGTAGTATCATAATTTATGCGCTCTTTTTCAATTTAGTCCTCAAAGATTTTCTGCGTAATTCAAACACGATTTTCATGTATTTTTCAACTATTTCCGTAGCAACAATGAAAAATGATTCGTTGGATGCGTATTCCATATACCTAATACTGTTTATTAGTTTGCCACGGTATCCAGTATTGTTATGCGAAAGACTTACTGAGCCAAGTGATGTTTTTCCAAACAGATTGTATGGAACATTGATTTCAGCTGGGAATTTATTTTGCCCTTCTGAACCCATCTGACTGACGTTCAATCCCTTGCCACCGGCTAAATGATAACAAGCCTTCCACCCAGCTTTGGCTAGTCCAGCTGTCTTGAGCCGATTGTTTAGCAATTTCTTTCTTTTGTCCTCAGTAACAAAACCCAAAGTTTTATGCGATGGGCCGGATCTAGGAACATTATAATTGTTTTGCTTCCTATAATTTAAGTATTCCTCTTGGCTTGCTTTCCGAGGAATTCCTCTCATGCGATCAAATTGTTCTTCGTAATCAGCATATGTTCCCGTCCGCTCATCAAACGTAGCCAAACCGCCTGTTTTATAGTTTGTATACCACCTTTTAGCCCGGTCACCGTTAACGTAATCACGAATCAATTTAAATGCGATGCCTTGCCATCCATCGTCTTGTTTTGTGGCGTAAGCTGAATTTACGTCTCCATGAATTTTATTCTTCATTTTCACGAAAGCCTTATTCCAAGGCATTGAGAATGTCTCTGGTAGCGTTGATTTATGGAGCTGAAACGCGGCCATTCTTGCAACCAATTTTGAATTAGCTTCCATCGATTTGAGGAAGCTATCGTTAATCAGCCGAGTCTTATCGTTAGACTTCTTTATATTAACGGTTACGACCGCTTTCATAACTTGATACCCTCGGTGTCGTGCTTGAATGAAATCGTTGACTCAGTCGTTCCAACCTCGACCCTAGATACCTGTAGCTTGATGTTGTTATACGTGCATCTTTTGCCGATAAGATTGATCGTTATAGATGCAGACGCTGGGACAATCACGCTCCCGGCGGACTCAAGTTGTTCCCCGCCAAACTCTGACATTGAGGTAGTGTCGATGGTTGACCATACACCGTTCAATACAACTCCGTTGGAAAGCGTTACGGCAGTCGATCCAATTGTAGCGTTTGAGACTGGGATTGCTCCTTGAATAAATAAATCAACTAAAGATGCCATAATGATTAAAAGTAAACAGCCTGCCTACTTTCGCGGGCAGGCTGTTGAACAATACGAACTACGAACTACAAAAAAATTATTTAGATGCTTTGGCTGCCTTTTTAGGCAGTTGCTTCTCTTCACTTTGAGGAGTGTTTTTGACGAACTTTTTCGAGCGACTTCTACCGGCCCCAGATTCAATAACTTCAAGTTGATCGAATCCTTCACCGCTTGAGTGCTTGAAGAACTTCCTTACTTCGACAGGAGAACCATCAATTACCAATGATTTCTTGCCGTTTTTAATACCGATGAGTAACGCGTATGCTGCCATTTTATTGTTAGGTTTATTATGGGGCAGGAATTACCCTGCCCCATAAGTTCAAGAATTAAGCGGAGACAAGGCGTTTGATTCCGGCTGCGATGCCAGTCTCGTAACCATAGACACACTCCATGACGGAACGGTAGTTACCGAAGTCTTCGGAATACCAGCTGCGGAGTCCGAGGGTGATACCACCTTCGCCAACGATAGCTTCAGCACGGTCATACTTGTTGCCACCAAGTGGAGCAAGATAGCGGAATGCAGCAGCGATGCCGGATCCATCGGTTGCGAATCCAACAAGGTTTTCACCGTTTGCTGGGATGATGTTCGATGGGATGATTTTGAATCCGTGAAGCATTGGGATATTGCCAGTTTGGATGGCGTTGTATCCGTAGCCAGAGGTGTCTTTGATTGCTCCAGATTTGCGAAGAGCGGTGATGTAAGCGTTGCTGAGAACCAGGTAGCGGTCTTCGGGCATATTGTCGTCGTCGCAAACATCTGCTACGTCAGCTACATCATCTTCATCGAAGGTAGATGCTGCGCCGGTGAATGCGGCTGCACCGAAGTTAGCCAAGGTGATTTCGCTGAACACGTCTTGTGCTACGGTTTTGGCGAGTAGGTTACCTTTACGAACGCCGTAACGCTCAAGAACAAGTGCCGAACTGTTGGCAACTTCGATATCGTCGTTACCCATCGAAACATACTTGTGCTTGTTGAGAACGATCTCAACGGCATCGGAATCGATGTCTTGGATGGTGTAAGCCGAGCCTACAGCTTTGTCTGCGGCAGCATCAAGTGAGGATGCGAGACGTGGAACGGAAACGCGATCGCCACGGTTAGCGGCTGCGTCAGAGAACAGGGTGTTAAGGGCGGCCATTGGTGCAATCGCAGCAGTAAATCCTTGAAGGACGCTACGGGCGATGATGTCATCTTGGATGCCGGTGGTGGAGTTTGCCATATAATTAGTTAATTAAGTTTTTGGTGTGATTATTGAGATTTGATTGACGATTCATTTTCCTCCCAGAATTGAGCAGCTGCCCGTGGGTTGGTTTTCTGAAGTTCGCGATATTGAGCGTAGAAATCTTGAGGCTTGTTGTCTTCTGCTTGAATTTCCTCAACTGGCTTGTGCGAGCATTTAGCCATTTCTTCGGTGACAAGTGCCTGGATGGCTTCGTCTGAAGTTTTTGCTTCGGCCGCTTCTGCTTCAGCTTTGAGTGCTTCGTGATCCGCTTTGATTTCAAGAAGTTCAGCGGAAAGAGATGCGATTTCTTGATCTTTCTCAATTACAAGCTGTGCCTGCTCTTGGGATTGTGCAAGTTCTGCTTCAAGGCGAGTAACATCTGCTTCAGCAGCTGCTAATTTGTTTTTGAGATCGGATCTTGATTCAAACATGGTTCTTTGATTTATATGTTGTTAGGTTATTCCGTTAGATTGTGCAAGTAAATTATTCGACAAAGTATTCCAATGCTTTTTCCAACGTGCCGATATCATCAGCAAGACCAAGCGAAATTGCTTTTTCCCCGCTATACCAACCAGCTTTAAATACTTCGTCATCCATTTCAATCCCGGCTTTGCGACGAGCGACCACAACAGAGTCTGAAAATGATTTTCCTGCTTCGTTAATTGATTCTTGGAGGAATGAAATCTGTTCTTCATTAGGCTCTGTGTGGAAAGTGCTTTTTAGCGATGCTCCTTCGCTGACAAGTGCTTTGAATTCAACACCCATCGATTCCCAGAACTTGGTCAAATCTGCCCAAGCTAAAACGGCTCCGATGTTGCCGATATTCGCTGACTTGCCGGTTACGATGTAATCAGTCTGCGATGCAAGCCAGTAAGCGGCAGAACAAGCAGTCCATTCGCAATATGCGACAGTTGGAACACCAAGCCCAGCAATCATGTCTGCGGTTTCAATGCATCCAGATACTGTTCCGCCGGGTGAGTCAACGTGGTAAATGATTCCTACTGCGCCTTCTTCGATAGCTAACTGAGTTTGTGATTGGATCGTTTTATATGTCGTAACCAAACCGAGTTCCTCGTAGATGCCCGGTGCTTTGTTCATTAGCGATCCTTTGATTGGGATAATCGCTACTTTTCCAATTGGAAGCGCGGCAATGCTCATTTCCGACTTCATCGGGTAAAATTTTGCTAGTGAATCTGCGCTTTTCTCTGATGCATCAATGCATGACAAGGCAAAGGTTTTAACCTTGTCCTCATCCATAGCCCAAATGTCGTTACTGATCCCGGAAAGGATGCTTAATTTATCAATTCTCATCGTCTAAATTGTCTTCTTGTTGTGTTGTGTCGTCGTCCATTGGTGAATCGACATCTTTCATATCGTTTGGAGTGAACATACCCTTGTATCGCTCATCCAATTTTACGTTTTTAGATTGTTGCGCCTCGATAAACATCAATTCTTTGTCGGCGGCACGGTTAAATCTACTTCTAAAATGCTCGTCATGGTCTTTGCCCATGTCGTTGAGCAGGTCTTCATCGTTCAAGATGCCTGCTCTCCACAACTCAAGGTTGCTTTTGGTTACTCGGCCGTCATCGACCGTAAGTTTAGGTGGTTTGCTGAATGACCATTTCCACCAATCAGCTGTGTCTGAAACTCGTCCGAGTTTGACTAGCTTTTTGTAGGCGTATCCGACAATCAATCTGGCTTCTTTTTCGATGATTGATTGCATATCCTCAACAGCTTGGCGGGCCTGCATGATATCCCTGCGCTCGGCAGTTCCACCACCACGGCTAGAACCTTCCCAGATAAAGGAGAACGGCCAAGGCACACCAGCACACATTTTGCGGATCATGCGGTCACCAAATGACTCCCATGTTTCGCCAGGTGTGTCGTGCTTAACGCTTTCCAGTTTATATCCAGTTCCGGCTCTAACGGTTTTGTATGTGCCGCCAAACAAAGTGTTAGTTGTAATACCCAAATTTGATGGGCTTGAGCTATCCCCACCCGCTTCGTTGAAGAATTCATTGGTTCTGTCACCATCTGGGATTCCAGACTCGGAATGCTCAATCAACGTATGTGACGACCTCGCCAGCATATTCAAACGCTCCCATTCGTGAGCCTGCAACGCATCGCGTCCATCATTCAATGCATGGCTAAGTGCTGGATACCCACGGTTTGCTTCGGGGTAATCCGAATCCATTACGTGCTTGAGCGATGAGGATGAGATATCTTGATCCTTGTCCGCAGTTTCCCCAAGTAACCGGTAAGCAATAACAACCCCGTATTTATTGCGAATAACGCCTTCGTTGATTGTGTATCCCCTGTAAGCACCTTCTTCGATCGGATTGATTGCGTTTTCACGCTGACCGATCCTATGAGCAGGGATAATTTGGATTGCTGGGAATCCGCTTTGCCATTCTGTTAGCAAATAAAAGCATTCTCCATCACGGATCAAAAGATGAGCCATGTGGTATAGAACTGTCGATAGATCATCACCCTTCATCGTAGCCATCCGGCAAAACTGCTCGCGGATGACAGATTCCGCTTCAAGTTTGATTGCGTCATCTGAAGTCTCAAGTGATGGTTTCCATGCCTTGCCAACTGAATACATCGGGATTTGGCGAGCAATGCTTCTAGCCGGCCCCCAGTTTTCAACTAGCATTCTGGATACTGCGACCAATGTGTTCCTATCGTAAGAAGGGATAAGTTTATCGATGTTATCCAACTTAGTTGGAATCCAAGGACGATCAACGCCCCTGTTTTCGGTGCTTCGATTATAACTTTGCCGAATTAACGGATTTCCATATTGGTCTACTAACATAAATCAAAAGATGATTTTACGGTTTCTTGACGGTCTAATTCCCGACTTGATACATTGAATCGCCCAACGCATTGCGGTGGTTCGATCTTGAAGAGAATAGTTGGTGCGCTGGGTGTAGTTAGACCCGTTTTTTCCAGCTTGCACGATATCGCCAGTAACCGTTCCATTGATGATCCCGTCATCAATTTCATCCACTTTTTTCTGTAAAGTGGTTACGTAAGAAGGGTCGCGCTGCGCCCTATCCCACCAACCTTGTGCAAGTAACAACGGATCTGCCATGTGCATTAAATAGCAAACATCTAACAATTAGGCAATATGTATTATTCTTCGTCTTGTTTTATTTCAATTGCTTCTTCGTTAATTTCATATACCTTCAATATTTGGCGAATTACCATTATTCCGACTAGAGCCATCGTGTTATCGAGCATATGGTTGGGTCTTTTGTTGATTCTTATCCACATCTCAACTTCTTTCTTATCTCGACCAGCGACAACCTTACGTTTGACCTCTGCGTTCAAATGCTTTTTGTATTGCGGGTCGATATCAGATGGAATCATCAGTTTGCCCATGCGACCTGCTCTCATCTCAGCTAAAGCGTCTTTCAACGGGTTCACGCATAAGTTGATCGCGTTTGCTCTTGCTCCAGATCCAGATTGGACTGGAACTGGGCCATCATACAAAACCTTAGTCTTGGATCCACGAATCACCATATCGTAAGAATCGCGGAACACTCCCCGGTAAGCCGTCCATCCATATTCAGCACATTTCTGAATGACGTAGTTCTGCCGGTATTTCGAGTCAACCAATACGTATTTTGGGTTGATCTTGTATTTAGCCCGTAGCTTATCGATCTCATCAAATGTCAGAGCCTGCCCGCAATTTAATATCTGCAACACGCCACCAGCTCCCATCGCACCTACAGTAAACCAAAGGTCGTTCTGCTGAACATCAACCGCCAATGACCGGCATTCTTCGTTGTCGATCAACTCTCCATTATCAAAATCCGATGTTTTGTAATCTGACACAGTCAATTCGGTGTTGTTCTCGTAAGCAACAGGTGTCCAAAATTCTGCTAACCGCTGCATAACAAAGACCTGTAGCAAAGTCAAATCGCCGCGATACTTAGCCTCCATCGCTTCTTCAAATTGCTGAACTAGCTTCACCCAAGGAATCCTCCAGTAGCTCATGGCGTTTGCGTGTGCGCCAACGTAACCCTTCTCGGCGTTAGGATTCATCACCATATAACCGTCAATGGTCGCAGGGTTATTCAGAGCGGATTCTGCTAATATCCTTCTGTTCTTGATGTTGTCTTGGTATTCGGTGTTACAGTCTGGATTGCAACAAGTCATCCTAACCGTCTCGCCAGTCTTCGTCCAATCAATGCCGTAACCGGGTATCTCGACCTTGTCCCACTTCATCTGATCCCATTTAAATGGCTGAACCGTGTGGCATTCTTGGCACTCAAAGCAGAATGTCCTCTGGTCAGTTTTGCGCCACTCGCGGAACAGGTCGCACAAAGCATCATCGCTTTCAACGCTGTGATGTGTCTCCCCAGCTTGACCAGCAAACAAAACCATAGCGTTCCACTTATCATGGGTTCGCTGCTTGCCCTGCTGTATCCTGCCTGGCTTCTCAGATGTCTTCCACGCCTCATCAAATATCACCAACGGCATGGATTTCTCCTGCAAGTTAGACTCGGCATTACCACCTGCCTCCAGATAAAACCCGTGGTTGAAGATTACCGTTGTCTTTCTAATCTTGTGCCGGTCAGTCCCGCTTTGCGATGGCAACAAATGCTTCAGCATTGGGTTCTTCTTGATCGATGGCAATAACCGCGTTTCCATCCAACGCTCGGCCGTATCGTCTTTCTGACCAATGACTAAAATGTTAGATGGAGAATTAGCCATGCGCCATTGAGTCAGACCCTCAATAGCCGTGGTCTTACCTCCGCCGGGCGACCAGAGCCAATGAAGTTCCTTGATTCGATGATCCGAAGCCCAGTTCAGCGGGCCGATCATGTGCGGAGTGATCGATGCATCTAGCCGAGGAGTCAGACCTTGAGACAGGTTGACGTTATCGAAGCACCACTCGGTAATTGTCTGTTTAGGTCTTGGCTTTAGACCGTCCACTCTTCGCTTCATTAGCGGGTGAGTCTTCAGCCATGTCTCCAGATTCCGCGATGACGCTGTATTTTTCATAAACTTGTTTCCATAGACCAGATTCCAAATCGCTCAATTCTGACAGTAATTTCCTATCCTCTTCCTCCATCCATTCCGATATCCATGCCTCGTCTTTGCCTGCCAATATCTGCGGAACCGTCGCTTTCCGCTCAGACAAAGCGATCTGCAATGCGCTTGCCCATGCATCTTGAACCTTTTCGCCGTCCGACTTGTCAAACATCTCTCCGGCCGCTTTAGCGTTCTTCAGCTTTAGACCCTCGACCTTTTCCTTGGTTTCTTGCAATTTCCAGTATTCATGGGAATCGTCTTGGTTCTCAAAGTATTCTCTCCACTCGTCGGGTTTGCGGCTGGTCTTCTCCAAAGTCTCGAAGACTTGCCTGGCATCAAACACATCGCAACCCCTTTGCCTAAATGCTTTTAGCGTTGCTTCCGGCAATCTGTAAATCCACGCCACTTGCCCCAGCGATGGTAATTTGAGGATGGCTTTGCTTGTTTCATTGCTCATTTCATTTTTATTTTGGCTTTATTGGCTAACATCTAATGACCAAGATGTCAAACCTGCAAAACCATGCACACTTTTCATTGTCAAGAGCTTCAACCCCGACCGGGAAAGCTGGGCCGAAGAGATTCCTTGCCGGGGGTATTTCATCAAACCCATCTGAAACCGTCTGGAATTGCGTTTAAATGCCGTTTTTAGGCTGGCTTGAAAATGCCTTGCCGAGTATTGCCACAGAAAAATTAAATGGATTCTAGAGGCATTTAAACGCAAAAAATTCAATAGGTCAGAATCTGGGTGAAACCATTTAAATGTGCTTTCCGGGTTGCGTCAATCAATCTGGAAATGAGACACAAACGCACAAAAAAACCGCTCACGGTTTCCCGTGAACGGTTTGGTTTGGGTTTGGTTTGAGTTTAAATCGATTGTAAAAACCGTTCAATTGATTGAATCAATCGCGATTTACTCTTTACGGTTTCGAGCTGTTGAATGGCGAGGAAAGCGTAAACCGGGACGGTTTGGCTGTTTTCCCATCTGTGAACGGTTTCACGTGATACACCGAGTAAATCACCTAATTCCGATTGAGTGAGAATTAATCTACGGCGAATCGCTTTGAACGATTCCGATGATGGTCTAATGAATTGATCTTGCATGATTTTAAACGTTTAGAGCGACATTGCTTGCTTTGGTTTTCTTTGTGCCGTGTGGATTAATCCAGATGGACGGTTGCCGAGCTTTGGATAAACCAGCACATAATCGGCATTGTGAGCATTCCATTCCCTTGGTTTCAGATAAGCATTCCAAAGCGTTTTCTGGTTTCACAGGTGAAACGTGAAAATATCGATACCCCGCCTTTTCCGCTTGGATGCGTGAATTTTCGGTTTCTGTTGAAACCATGAAATATTTTGCATATTCGCTTGTGAGCGGGTTCGATTGCCAGTCATGGAAATATCCCGTCCATCCTGCAGATGCGGTTGCGATCGCTTTCACAAGCGACAAGGGAAGCAAGGTAGGATTACCATAAGCTCCAAATCGGATTTTCCGAGCTTTGAATGCTTCGCTGTAATCTTTCGGAAACAGATCTTCATATAAACCGCGATTGTACGCTTTCCAGATAGCAAGCGGAGCTTGGCCTACATTTACATAGCAACCGTTCCCGCTGGCAAACGGGCAACCGTCGCAAATCGTCTTGGCATCGATTCCAGATTGCACCGCTTGAACGGGATTTTCATTTTCCAACAGAAACCAGATTTGTGCTATGTTTCCCGTCTTACGGTTTGAGGTTTCCATTGTTACGATTGCGACATATGGAAACCCGTTTTTTGTCCCGCGATGCAGGATAAAGCCTTTACGTTTTTTGAATGTGTTTTTCATAAGTTTATGCGTCTATTGATTGATTGATAATAAGCTGTTTCATTTCCGATAATTCCAGATGTTCTCCAAATTCCATTTCTTGATCGTAAATCGAATAGCATCCGTTAGAATCATTAAATTCCAGCCAATTGACACAATCTTCATAAGTGAAGTTTTCTAATTCCTGCATGGTTTCATAAAGGTGCATTGCACCGTATTTGGTTTGAATGGTTTTCATGGTTTGATTTGGTTTAGTTTCAGAGAATTGGAGTCGTGAGCAAACGGATTACAGATAGGGATAATCCGTAAATGATAAATGCAAGAAATGAGATTGAAAGAAACAGGGTAAAAATAAGCATTTCCTTGTCTCCACGGTTTGAAGTTTTAAAGTTTCTGATTAATGATTTCATGGTTTGGTTTAATTATAGGGTAGAGATTAAAAGAGCATTTAGGATGTAGAGAATCATTGCGCCCAGAAGGGAAAATGCAATGAAGACGGTTGAGGTTTCAAATAGTTTCATAAGATTAAGCAAGATAGATTTCCTCAGTCATTTCACGGTGATAAAATGGGTTTTCATTGGTAAAATCAATCATCTGAAATTTAAGCTCGTCGAATTCATCACGAATAAAATCATCGGAATGGATGAATTCTCCGAACCGATAAGTTTCCTCATCCGAATAGACGGCTTTAACTCCGTTTTCAACCTCCATAAAAATACCTAAATCATTCCGATAATAGGTAGCTAATGGCACATCATTTTCTGGTTTAATTAATTGCATGATATTAAATCGCGATCGCGATGAGGGGAAAATGGCAGATTGACGGAATATCGCAAGCGGAAAGTGATGTATTCTCATAATTATCTACGGCTTGCGAAGTTTTCCGGGATGATTACCAGGTAAAATTTCACGGGACATCCACGGGACATCCACAGGACATCCACGGGACATCCACGGGACATCCACAGGACATCCACAGGACATCCACGGGACATCCACGGGACATCCACAGGACATCCACAGGACATCCACGGGACATCCACAGGACATCCACGGGACATCCACGGAAAAGTGATGCGACAATTTTATCGCGACAATTTTATCGCGACAATTAAAGCACGACAATTTTATCGCGAATCAAATAGCACATACGACATCTTTTTCGTATGATATTTTTTTTTTGCCGGCCCGTATAGCCTGTAGGGTTTTTGAAAAAAAATACGGGTTTTTATCCTTCCCGTGTATTTTGCGTGTCAATCGCCCCAAACTGCAAATTTGCAGGTTTTGCCGATCTCGTCGGTAATATGAAAAATTCTTACTGAATCTAGGTCTGGAGCCAATCCTATTTCCAGGCAGGTAGACAGCAATTTGCTTTTTTCATCATTGGAATTCAATTCAACTATCGAATCAAATGAATGCTCTAATTCGTTTTCAATCATGTCCATGTCGATCTTGTCATCATAAGACAATGATTCTGATGGGTAGATATCAAGTATGTCGTAAAGTGTAGTCATAGCGGGGTCTGTTTCTTGTTAATTCTTGTTCGTCTTCTTTTACCAGATTTAGCGTATCCAGTAACCATATCCTTCATTGTTAGCGGTTTCTTGCCGGTTATACGCTCCCAGTAGGCATCACAAGCCCGGCTAACCTCACGGCTAAGTCGGGTCATGTATACCATCTCTGAGTCAAGATCGGACACGTCTTGCTTGTCGCGACCTATGCGATCCTTATGCATCCCTGCGCTCATTTGGTAGGCTTTTTGGGTTTTGCTTTAGACTTCTCGGCCTCTTTGCGTTTGCGACTATTAGCGAGTATCTCATCAAGATTGTCGCGGTAGGCTTGCTGGTCGTTAACTCTGCTTCTCGATCCTTTGTGGCTCATTGCGGTTTATTGGTTATGGTTTCTTCGTTCCACAAACGGATCCCTAGCATAACGGCCGCATGAGTCAATGCTAGATCTTCCGAGTCACGATAGGCAAAGTTAACCAAGCCTTGCACGGCTCGGTATTTGCCGTCTTTTTCTTCCAATTTAATCCAATGCCGGTGCATCCATTGCAGTCTGGGTGATTTGCTTTGTGGTATTTCAAATAGTTCGTCCATAATTTGTTTTTGTTAAAATGTCAGCGTTCGCCTACATTAGCAAAATGTCAGCGTTCGCCTACATAAATGTTTAGCTTTCTTGAACATCCGTTATGGATGTTTTAACGCTTATCTTCTCCTTCCCACTTACCGATGGTTTTAAGGAATGCTTCGGCAATCAGGTGAACTGGGGCTGTTAGGAAGGATACAATCTTCTTATAGTCGTTGGGGTAGTTTGGTATGTAACCTACTAAACCTATATTCAGGATTTCTTGGATGTTTCGCCCAAAGGCAATGCGGTGGTGCGCGGGTAGGGATGCGATTGCCTCTACCATGGCATTGCGGTCGTTGAGGAAGTCTGGCAGATCGGTGACAAACATATAATTCGACGGGGCGTGGTCGCCGTCATGTAGATGGATGCCAACACTCTCAGCAATCGCGATTCGTTGTGATTCAGGACTCATCGTTCCCTCCTTTCACGGCTGCGATCATGTCGTTGGCAACAACAGTATGATCTGGGTTTAGGGATTGGAGTGCTTCGGTTATTTCGTCATCAGCTTCATCTAATTCATCATGGCTGAAATCCCAGCCAGACGGGTATCTTGATACAATGGGTGCTGCTTTCTTCAAAGCTTCTGCCAGCCTGTCCCGCTGCTCTGTGACGGCGGTTAGTTGGTTATTAAGTTCAACCACTTTGTTGGTTGCTGCTAGTAAATGTTCCATGTTCATAGTTCGGTTGGTTGGTTTGTTAAATTAAATCGAACAGGTCGCTAGACCGAATCTTGCGGTCGGTCAGCTTGGCTGTTAGCCATAGATTTTGATACGCTCACCATCTTCTCGCATTGATCGAAATCGTGAGCCCCTACACGATTTCCCCATTTGCGGTTGCGCGATGTTTTCCCGTCGATGACATCCTGAGCAGTCTTTAGGTGTTGCCGAAGCGTATCCGCCTCCATGCACTTTTCGATCCATTTGCGTTGCAATAGATTTAGTTCTTCGGTGATATCCATAAGGTCTCCGACTTCGCCGCCATTTGGCGATTCGATCCATGCGGTTTCGTCTTTTGTTTCTGAGTGGTATTTGTATTTCATCGTCGTAAAAATTAAGAAGGCTAACAAGGGAGTGATAGCAACGGGAACTAGCCGTTCAAGTCGTTTGAGTTATCGGAGTCCTGCGCGGCTAGTTCCCGCGCCATACCCCCAGCGTTCTCCTGAAGAATTTCCGCCACTACGTCGGCATGGTATGCGTCCATGTCCGTGTGATGGATCGGCGTGAAGCAGGCTTCCACGGTGTCTTCATGCCCAGCGTGATACCCTTGATTGTAGAGCCTCACCATGATCGACTCCAGCCACCGCGCATCCTCCCGTGCTGCGGTTAGTTCGCATTCTAGATTTTTAGACTCAACGATAATCTTTTGTATTCCTAAAACGCTGTATCCTGCCATATCCTCCCTACCAGATTCGTTGCGTGTTTTGCAGTATCTAAGTGCTGCATCAGTCCTCGGTGTCGGTGTGTCGTTCATTGTTCGGTTGGTTGGTTATCTACTCGCTCTTCTTAATGCTTCGACAAGCTCTCCAATTTTCTGGAGATCGCCTGCCCTACAACTTGTGATGTTGGTAGGATGGAACAATCTTCCTCCATCGCTTTCTTCGGTGATGTCTAGGATGTATATAAATTGCTTTACGAGATCAGCAAGGCTGTCCCGCTGCTCTGTGATTGCCGCGAGTTCTAGTCTGGTTTCTGACAACTGCATTAGTGTCGTCCTTAGTTCTGATTCCATTGTTGGTATTACCATTGTGTTGGTTGGTTTAGGGATTGGAGTGCTTCGGTTGCGTTATCATACGCCCATTCCATTTGGCAATTACACGCATGGAGTTCCTCTGAAATTCTAGCTGGGCAGTTGAGACTATGCCTCATGTGTTTCATGGTGTGTTCAAGTGCCTCGACCAGCCTGTCCAACTGCTCGGTGATTCTGATTAGTTGATCGCTTGCGTAATCGACTGCTGATCGTAATCCGTCCCGCTGCTCTATCGCTCGATCATATTCCTCTTTACTGATCGCATCGCAATTAGCGCAGATCAACGCTTCTTGTCGAAATGCTTCGTTGTATCGTAACAAATCGTCTCGCTGCTGAATTATCTCTGCAACTTTACTTGCTTCCACAACTTTAATATGCGGTGCAAAGTTTGCTGCAAAGCGTATATCGGATTGATACCCAGCAGGCAGCCCACAATCACAAGGGATGTCGCTGCAATCTGGGCAGGTGTCCATAGGCTCCTCGTATGGAACCATGATTTTCATGTGTCTTTCGTTCATAATTTATCGGTCATGTGATATGGTTTGTTGGTCATCCTGATCCTCGTCCTCTACAATCAACTTGGCTAGGTCACGGCTGTTCTTAATCGGATTCACCACGTCACCAAAGCCTGCCCTCATCTTTTCTGCCCCGCAATCGTTGTCGTAGATATACCACTCCAACCATTCTTGTTGGTCGATGTGATCCATAAGCGTATCAAATGATACCCATATTGCCGTGAATAGTTTTCCGTCTACATCCAAGCAACCAGCCTTGTGCGATTCATCGCAAGCTGCGCTTAGTTTCTTATACGCGCCTACGATCTTATCAATCTTGGCTGTCCATTTTTCGATTCGTTCTTTCTTGTTCATGTGTTATCGTATTTAAATTGGGACTATCTGTGGGTGTTTCTGCATTCGCTGGCACATCGTTTATGTAAGCGTTGATTGCTGTTCGCTGAGCGTATGCCTGCAGCCAAGTATCTTTAAGGTGACCAAAGTCCCTCGGCTCGGTGACCATAGTTACTTCTGCACAGATGTCGCAGGTGTTTTCATGCCACGTTGCTACGCCACATCGCTTGTGTCCGTGTCGATTTCCGCAAGGTAAACATATCCAAATGGGGTAAAATTTATTCATGGTCGTTGTTTAAATTGATAAAGGTTAAGAAGCATGGCGTGCTTTCTCCAAGCCAAGCTCCGATCTGGTTAAACTCCCAGAACTCAAGTGCTTCGTCGTAGGTCATCCCGTCCTTGTCCAGTTTTGCTAGAACTTTATCTTTGTCGTAGCAAGCGATGGGCGGGCGACCAAACTGTTCGACTACCCCGACGATGCAGTCGTCGTAGCCATCCATTGTAATCATATCTTCATCAAAGATGTCGTTGTATTGATCTTGTTGTTCTGTTTCAGGTGTATTGGTTTTCATTATTTTTTGTGTTTAATCGTATGCTTAGTATGCCCACTTTGAATCTCCAAGGGTTTCGCCGGAGTCACATCCCCATTTGTCCCATTGGCTGTTGGATGCAACCTCCCAGTCCGGAATCATGGCGGCGGCGTTGTCATTTGTAAGTGACGGCGGTAACCACTTTAACCTGTTATTCGGATAAATAACGATCTGTCCGTTAGAGAGCTTGATTACGTTACCTTCCTTGTGTTCTTCAAGTAGCTCCGCCTCGCCAACGTCAAAGATGCCGTGCGCCTGCCCTTCCGGTATAAAGTCAATAGTAAACCAGTAGTGCCCGTTCATTGGCTTCATCCCGTTGCCAAGGTTTATCAGCACAGGGGCATTGCTGAGTTGGTCTTTCCGCCATACCTCGATTGATCCAGATAGGCACTCCCACATCTGCACGATATGAAGAGGCAATGGCTTTTCTTTGCCGCTTGGTTCAAACCAATAGATGCAATGCGGTGGGATCTTGTCGAAGCAAGCGGCGTATTTATCAACCCATACTTGAAAACAAAACGGACGACCGCGCATGGCTCGCACGGATATAAGCCACGCGGGTTCATAGCATTCGGCTGAACCGCCAAAGGCATCGCACCGCACAAACACTTTTGTTCTAGGGCAGTTTACGTTTCTCATTTAATGGGTTTGTTTTTAAGGTATTCGTTACGGGCGGATGTAGCCTCCTCGATGGTATGGTAGTTGCCGATGATTTTGCTATTGACCCTTGCCTGCCAAGGCTTCCGGTAATACACCCATTCGGGAAGCATCTCCTCGGTCATTCCTTTTGGTAAGATCACCGGACGACCTTTGTTTCGTTCGGGTGTAGTAGCACCCTCTTTGATTAGCTCGACATATATCTGATCTCGCATTCTTCTGGCGAGGTTTCTGTCGGTGGTGTTGAGTCTGACATACACTTGTTTGCCATCCTCTTTGTATCTGACTGAGAACTCTCCACGGCGGAAGGATAGTCCACTGTCTTTGCGGTTGTTTTTGTATAGTTCTATCATCTTATTACGGTGTTTACGAATCTCATTCCCATATCGGTAATGAAGTATCTGTATATTTTTCCAAAGCGTTGTTTGCGTATGTAGCCAAGCTCCTCAAGGCGATCAAAGGGTAGGGTTTCTCTGGTCGTTCTGAATGACCCAAGGCGTCCGATGGTTATGTCCTTCGGGTGGATGCCGGATGGGTCTACTGTCGCCAATGTAAACAGGATCTGAAGCTCGGTGGGGATGAAGGCGTTTCGATTTCTCAATCTTTTACCTTCATCCCTCACTCGCTTGTCTTCGGCTTGTTCCCAGATGCGTATTTTTGTAAGCATCTCAATCGCAAACTCAATCTTAGTCATCTGATGGATAAGTAGATGTAAAGAATTGAAACGAATACGGGGATTATCAGCATCAAGTAGCCGTATAGGGTCTTCATGTGTTGTCTGCGAGGTGTTCAATATCCCAAAGGGCGTCGGCTAGTTTTTCCTCTAACTCTTCTATGCGTTCCTCCATGTCTTTAACGGACGCGTTATTAGGGTAAAGGTCTTGTATGTATTCCTCGATGTGACGGGGTGCGTCGTTGTCGGTAGCTATCAGCATACGCAACTCATCGGCTATTCGCTTGATGGCGGTTTCGGTAGTAGTCATTGGTGTTCGGGTGTTCAATACCTATTTACAGGTAAAAAGTGATCTTGGCAATCACATTCTTTGCAAGTCTGCAAGGGGCGGTTATCGCGTCCTTTGCTTTGCGGACAAGTTCAGCCCTGCGTTCCTCTCTTATGCGCCTCTGGGCGATTGCCATAAGAAGTGGATAGGTGGTGGTCGGGTCACTCCCGAATACAATAAGTGGTGCGTTTATTTTCATGGTAATGTTGGTTTTGATATTAGGATACCTCGCGGACTTGCGCATCTTGGCAGTCAGTAGCCCAGAGGAAGGTGGACAAAATGCGACGAGCTTCCTCGATGGATTGAGCTTCGCAAGTGGCGATGGAGACAGACTCTCCTGTCTTGGTTTTGGCGATTGCCTCGTAGTTTTTCATGGTAATGTTGGTTGGTTGGTTAGTGGCTTAGGATTGCGTAGGCAAGCATGGTCAATGCGGCTGCCCACAAGAATCCGATGCTGAGATTGTCGATAATAAAAACGATGGTCTTTAGTATTTTCCGGCGGCGTTTGTTCTTACTCATAGGTTGCCCTTGGTTTCGGTTGGTTTGCATATCGGTGTTCATATTGTATTTTTGTTTATGGTTTGGGGTGATTGATACGTTTGTCGGTATTGATGATGATGCTCATATCCTGCACCGACCAGTCGGCTGGGATGGTGTTGCGAAGGCGGGTATCCACTTCTTTCTCATGGGGTTTCATGTCGCAATGTTTGACAGCGTCAAGACTACGCAGGGCGGTTTGACGGAATCGTTCGATTGTTTCGTTTATACTCATGGTTGCAGGGTTCATGGTTCAATCAATCTGGCGGCAAGGATAGTAAACTCAGAGCCTAGCAGACTTGTCTTGGCTTTGACGCAGTCTTGGGCTTCCTGCCACGATAATCCGTAGAAGAAAATGGCGTCGTCGTTGTCCTCGTCAATGCCATCGTATTGACTGACAAGTAAGCCGTAAACTTCCTCGCCATCGTCCCAGCGGATGTCAATCTCTATGAGGGGTAAGTCACTCATCGTTTCCTCCTTTCTGTTCGGCTTCATACATGACGTTGTCCAAGTGGTAGTTCATGTAGTCCCAATTTAATCCGACGTTGCAGTCCTTGTTATGACCCATGCGGAGCAGGACTTCCTCTGCTTGTTCCTGAGTTACTTCAGGATAGTCATCATGGTGGTTGCCCTCCTCCATCACGTCATCGACCGACCATAGGTCGTAGGCAATGATCTCGTCGGGCTTATACGTTTCCAAATGTTTGATTAGTTCTTTTATAGTCATGTTATTCTATTGGTTTGTTGGTTACAGGTAAGGGTGTATGTCGGCGGGCGGATTACTCGTTTGCATCCGTCCATTTTTGCAGCAGTTTGTCGCCTTGGATGTATGCGGCGTTCATGTATTCCTCAAAGGTGTTGCAATGATGGTAGAATGAAAGCTCGCAGTCGCTGTCTTCATTCTCCGCGATGAACTGCAGGATTGAGCCTAGGTAGTGCCCGTCAAGCTCGGTGAAGTTCTCGGTATCTTCGCGCCAACTCTCGACGTCGTTAGGGTAGTGCGAGGCAAACCCGCTCCGCGATGTATAAGTGCGTGAAAGATAGTCTTCAAACTCATCGTGATTCTCGGATAGGTATTCCCTCAATAGGTCAAGGTTTATATCAATCTGAATGTCAATCGCGTCGTTTCTGAAATTGTATTCCCGTGGCGATACAAGTTTCTGGTAACGGGAATCGCTTACCATGTCGGAATACTTTTTCTGTAAGGTCTTTTTAATGAATGATGCGAAGTTTCCCGCGACGTGTTCGGCAACGCTTTGGCTTCCGGCTTGGTAGTCTACCGTGTCCAATGCGTTGTCTGTAATGAACTCCCACGGGACAATGGCAAGCTCTGGGTAGTTCTCTCGGAAATTTTCTTCGTCGTCCAATTCGTATTGCATAACATTATCTGATTCATCCCAGATGGTGTTATAGAATCCGGTGAATACGGGGCAATATGTTTCGATGGTTGTCATGTTTGCGGGTTGTGGGGTGTTGGTTGTCATGGTTGGTCGGTTGGTTTTCATGGTATTAGAAGTTTAAAAATACGTCGTCTCCGAATTTTGCTTTAAGGTCTGCTTGCATCGCATCGCTGAATGCTGCCCACAAAGAAGCAGTTTCGGGAGTTAAATGATCGAGCAGTTCACAAGCAACGGTATCAATGGTGCTTTCGAGTAACGCTATATGTTGGAGGCTTACGGGTTGTGGGGTGTTGGTTGTCATGGTTGGTTGGTAGTTTCAAGGCGTTGCCTTTTGCCCCAAAAACCCCACCGGATCTTTCCGGTGAGGTGATTCAATGGCGGGCGGATTGCGCGTCCGTTATACGGTGGCTATGTCCATGCAGGCGGCGGCGTGCGATTCCTGTGCCTCCTTGGCTAGGTATTTGATATGATGGTTTATCGCGCTCTCGCAATGCTCCATCAGTCCGCTTGTCTTGTGGTCTCCGTAGAATCCCCAGCAAGATGCGTCGTCAACCTCCTCGCCATCGGGTGAAATGATTTCGGAAACTCCGTAAACGTCGCCCCACGCCCACGCGCTCCACAGGTCGGCGGCGGATTCACAAATCCCCTTGGCGCGTTCGGCGTCAATCTTCATGCTCTCAACCCATTCGGGAAGGGCGGCAGTAAAGACCAACGCGCTGTCTCCTTGGCTGTATCCATTGGATTGGGTGAGGTGGCAAGGGATTCCGGCAATGGCGGCAAGGGCTTGCATGGCGTCGAAGTATTCAATCCATTCAGACCAGTCGGAAGGCGCAAGGGAATAGACTAGCGAGTCAATGGCGTCTTTAAAGCAAGGGCTGTATGTTCCCCAGCGCATTTCTTCGCGGATTTCCTCCATCGGGAAAGGTAGGGCGGCAAGAATCTCGCGCTTTCCTGCGCGGCTTGTCCATTTCTCGGTCGGGATGTATGAAAGGAGATTGTGCAAGGTTAGTTCGTCGCCTTTGTAGTTCTCCAGTTTTGCGTGGTAGCGTTCCCAGTTGAGGACGGCAATCGGAGGTTGGCAGTCCCACGCGTCGAAAGGATTTTCGGGGCTGTCGTCGTTGGCAATGGTCGCGACATAGCCGCGAGTTAGTTCTAAGGTTTCGGAATACATGTTTTTGGGGTGGTTGGTTGGTTGGTTGGTTGGTTGGTTGGTTGGTTGGTTTATCGTTTGATCTTTGAACGTGAGAATATCACCGCGACGTCTACGAGTTTGCCGCAGGGTAATTCAAACAACTGGGACGAGGTGAAGCAGGTGGATTTTTTCCCTCTGATACTGACGTATCCCTCGATGCAAGTTCCGGTTTGGTTTGGCTTGCTCATGGTTCGCATTGAATAGAATTGACTCCAAAGCATGCGGCTATATTCTCCAAACTCTCCGGTTTTAACAACTGCGCGTAGTTTGCTGCATACGCCCCATGCGCCGCGTGTTTCTATGTCAAAACGCTTCTCTCCGGCGTCAATCTCGGCATCTGTGACGCCTAGCCTGTGAAGTTCCTTGCGGGTGGCTTTCACGCTTCCGGCGGTAGGGTTTTCATAAGATAGCACGGGCACGGTGCGGGCGCGGGTGGTTGTCATGTTTGCGGGTTGTGGGGTGGTTGTCATGGTCTGGGGTTGTGGGGTGGTTGTCATGTTTGCGGGTTGTGGGGTGGTTGGTTGGTCTATGCACGGCTTGCGTGTAAAGTTCCGGCTTGTTCGTGGTGGGCTTCGCAGGCGTCAATCTCTCCGGAGATTTGGCTTTCAAGTTGTTCAATGTTCGCCTCTTCCTCGTCGGTCTCGGCATGGCGTCGCAGGTCTCTGAATAGGTTGGAGAGAAAATCCCGCCAGTCTTGGATGACTTCATAATGGGTTGACCCATCCGCGCCATGCTCGGCGGCTTCTTGGCAACGCTCCATGCGTTCGCCGTCGTTTAGCCAGTCGTCTGAGGTGCTCCCGAAGGGTTGAAAGTCGGGGTGGTTGTAGAGTTCTTCTAAGGTCTCCGGTGTTGGGGTGGTTGTCATGGTCTGGGGTTGTGGGGTGTTGGTTGTCATGTTTGCGGGTGGTTTGCTTATCCGCGACGCCGTGCGGCGTTTCGTTCCGTAAGCTGGGAACTCGTCAGGCGGTTTGTGGGTGGGTTAGAAATGAGGCGGGGTCATTTGTGAGAGCTTGGCGCATTGCTCTTTAGTGATAATGCCAAAACGCGCCGCGCTGTGGATGATGTTGTAATGGGTAGCGAAAACCATATCCATCCCGCATCCGCCGATTGCGAAGCCGTCACCTTTTGCTTCACGGTATCCGAGGGCTTTAAATAAGCTCCAAAAATTTAGCTGGCAGTATTTCCGCCCGTCAATCATTGGGTGGTTTAGTTTGGCGGTTTCATAAAAAGACATGTTGCGAGTCATGCCGGAACTGGAAACGCTGTGGATGATGCAAAACATGCGCCCCTCGGCGGTGGCTTTGCAAAACTCCGTTAAGCGTTCGGCAATGCGTAGCGGTTCGCATGCGTATTTTTCAGAGCGTGCATATTTTTTATAGTCTACGGACGCGGCGATGAGAGCGGCGGCTTTGGTCAGTTTCTTTGGTGTTGGTTTGGTTGTCATGGTTTGGGGTGTTGGGGTGTTGGGGTGTTGGGGTGTTGGGGTGTTGGGGTGTTGGTTATTTGGTGGAGAGTTTGGCGACGATGTCGGAAAAGCGGCGGATTCGACGCGTTCCAAATCGTTTTACAAGTCGTCCCATCAAAGCAGACCGGAATCTGTCACGCGCTCCGGAATCTCCGTGGGTTTTCCATGCGATAAAGTTTGCAATGATTGCGTTTTTGCTGGTTTCGCTATCGGATTGTTGAAACGGCTTTGGTTGTTTGGTTGTCATGGTTTGGGGTGTTGGGGTGTTGTGGGGTGTTGGTTGGTTATGGTTTCGAGGTGTTGAATGAGTTGGTGGTATTTACTCCATAAAAATCATAAGTTTCTAAATCTGCTCCGGCGTGTTCTCTCCAAGGTTCGCCGTCTTTCCATATCGTGACGGGTTCACCTGCGGCGCGTCCGTAGTTGTCTTGCGATTGGGCGCGGTATTCGTCAAAACACTCTGCGGCTTTTCTGCCGGATGTTCCTTCGTAAACTGTCCCGATATTTCCAACGGTGACGGTGTAATGGGTCTTGCTGTTCATGGTTTGGGGTGTTGGGGTGTTGGGGTGTTGGTTAGAAATGGGCGCGGATGAATGCCTCAATGATGGGCACGATTTTGTTTTCATAATACGCAGGCGCGACGATAAGCGCGATTGCGGCGATTGTTCCAAGGATTGGTTTAATGATTCTCATGGGTTGGAGGTGCTGAGGGTTTCGAGGTTAAGGGCTTCGGTGGCTTCGGTGACAAGCTCGGCAAACCAAGCGGGGGGAAGCATGGTTTCGAGGCGGTCTATGGTCTCGTTGGTTTCGCCGTGTTTCCGGATGTAAGCGGTGACGGCTTCAAGATATTCGTTATAGGGTCTCATGCGTGGGGTTGTGGGGTGAGGGTTGAAATGACTTCTTGGGCAAGTGCGCGTTGGTTGTGCAACTCGTCGAGGGTGCGAGGGTCTCCAAGCGTGGCTTTCACCCATTGGGTGATTGTTGGCGCGTCGGTAGGGTCAATGCGTCCGGCGTCCACAAGCTGGGCAAGCGTTAAGCCTGTCCAATTGGGCGTTGAAATGATTTCGCGCACGGATACGCGGCTGCAGGGTTGTGAGGTGGTTGTCATGGTCTGGGGTTGTGGGGTGAGATTAAAGCGGGATTGCGTCGGTCTGGGAAATGTCGAACACGCTACCAAGGCGAAAGCCTGGGCGGGTTTCCGGGTTTCCGGTTGCGGCGTCGGTGGTCTTGGTCTGGCATGGATACCAGCAAGAAAGAGCTTTCTCACCTTTACGCACCGCGCGTCCGGCTTCGCGCCATTGGGCAAAACCTCCAACGATTGACGCCGTCGAGCGTTGCATAATGATTAACGCGGAATTGTGCATGCTGAGGGTGCGCCCTTGGATCGTGGCAATGCCAAGCGGGACAAGTGCGGCGCGTTCGGCGTCGGACATGGCGGAGACCCTAGCGGCTAGGGTTGACATAGTGGCGCGGCGTGCTTTGGCGGCTTCGCGCTGTGCGGCTGTGGGTTGGCGTTTTGTTTTCATGGTCTGGGGTTGTGGGGTGTTAGAAATTCAAGCTGATAATCGAATCTTTTTCAATTTTGGCGACGTCTTCGGGCTGAAACCAGATAACGGCATTTGACGACGGCGTACCAAGTTGAACGCTCCAAGGTTGGGCGGGCAAAGTTGGGGCGATTAAATTCCCTTGGACGTTGGCATGGGATGACAGAATAAGGACGTTGTGGTTGGCGAGGTTTTCGAGAAGTGTTTTCATGGTCTGGGGTTGTGGGGTTGTGGGGTTGAAGTTGGAGGGATTGAACCTCGAAGTATTATTTAGTATTCGCTGAGAAATGGAGCGATAGTCGCTTCTTTCAAATCGTGGGTTTTTACAAAGCGTTCTGCTTCTTTTTTGTGTCCGAAATAATGTTCAAGTCTGCCTTCATAGCCGGACACTTTCCAGATTGTTATGGGTTTTCTTACTGCTTTTTTCACTGCTGTTTTGTTAGTTGCTTTATTCATACGCTGAAGAGGTTTTACAGCATGAAATAATGCCGGTCAACACCTTTTTATTAAATAAATGCGAAAAAATTAGTTTAAAGCCGCAAACCCTTAAGGAATAAAGGGTTGCAAGGTGCATTTTTTTTTCTGATTGAGGGGGAAAGGCGGGGGTTTCACTATAAATTAAAAAACAAAAACAAGTTTATTTTAACTTTGTTTTCTTTTTTTATTTCTACGGGTGACATATAATAAATTGACAGAAAGAAAAGAAAAGCGGAGCGTTTGGCATGCATTCAAATTTCAATGGCAGGGAGACGAGAAAAGAAAAGTTGGTCTTTAGCAACGGGGTATTGAGTGAGACCGCAAGTCTCACCGCGTCGCTTGTGGTATGGCGTGATTCTGCAGAGGTCACAAGTGGGCGCGTTCCGGTGGTATTCCAAAACGCGGCGGGGGCTTGGCATTGGCTTGGCATGCGTGCAAGGGTCAATGGAGAGGATCGTATCACCTTTGCCGGATTACAGCGCAGGATTTCTTGCGAGGTCTTGGAGTTTAAAAACTTGGGAGAGGTCTCGGTTTACGTAGCAAGCGATTTTTGTGCACCTCGTGCTGTCTTTGTCGCGCCTCTTCCTTTGGATACGCGGGAAGATGCGCTTGTTTATTTTGCCTCCGGCTTTACTGGGGCTTTGACTGATACGCAAGCGGCGCGGTGGCTGAAATGGCAAGGCGACGTTGGCAAGGCGCAAGCGGGGCTTTTTCGGAATTTGGTTTGCGCCATGCGTGAAAACTCGGCGCAAGTGGTTAGCCTGCGGGAGAAACTCAACGTGCAATTTCCGGATAGGTGCGAGACCTTGGAAAAGCGGATGAGTTGGCGGGAATTGTCCGGCGTGATTGCTGAACTTGAAAAGCGGGTTGGAAAGTTGGAAGCATTACTCGACGCCATGATCTGACCGGAGCACCTAAGCCGGAGCACCTAAGCCGGAGCACCTCCAGCACCGGAGCACCTCCAGCACCGGAGCACCTCCAGCACCGGAGCACCTCCAGCACCGGAGCACCTAAGCCGGAGCACCTAAGCCGGAGCACCTAAGCCGGAGCACCTAAGCCGGAGCACCTAAGCCGGAGCACCTAAGCCGGAGCACCTAAGCCGGAGCACCTCAAGAGAGATTGCCACCTCAATCCTTAGTAAACCGCTCAACTTACTAATGATTCAAAACTTAGCCTTGCCTAAGTTTCTTAACCTAGACTAAGCGGATTTGACATTATGCATATTGTAACAAGTTGAGACCCTCAAACCTTTATGCAATAAGGGATTGCGGACATTCGAGAAGCCGGATCAATCGCTGAAACCTGCAGACGGCGCACCTTTTACTGTTCAAAACCTAGGCAAAACCGGAAACCCCCAGCCAAGCGGCGCACATGACCCGCACAAACGCCGGAGACGCTGCTACGGGGTGGTCGGTTTTTGTGGGCGATGTAGATACATATATGCCCCCATACAAAAAATTTTCGCCATTTTCCATAAAGACCCAAAGACCCAAAGACCCAAAGACCCAAAGACCCAAAGACCCAAAGACCCAAAGACCCAAAGACCCAAAGACCCAAAGACCCAAAGACCCAAATCATCCCCAAACATTACCAAAGCGTTAATACCATGAAGCATTTAAATAGGAGTAGAAAATAACGTAAAAAACAAATTGATTTTAAGTTAGTTTTAAAATACAACAATAGCACCATGAATGATACTTACCTGACGGACGATAAGAACCGTTACAAGATAGGCAATACATTTGCATCTAAACCGTTTGACCAGCACACCACTGGTAAGGGACGAACCTCAGTTGACTTGGGTCTACCTTTGCACGACCGTTTGGTATCTTATGCCAAGCACGAGAAGCGCAAGCTCAAGGACATCATCTGCCAAGCCATAGTTGAAAAGCTAGATAAGGAGGGCGCATGAACGAAGAGCTTTCGGATGTTAAGAAGATCGCCGGATCAGTGAAGCCGCAGCTTGTTCTTATGCCGCCTGTCGCTGAGGAGTTAATCTGTCAGGTGTTGAAGTCAGGCGCAGATAAATACGGAGCTTGGAACTGGAGGATTACAGGAGTCGAGATGGCGACTTACGTAAGTGCCATGAAGCGACACATTGCAGCGATACACCGTGGCGAGTGGTTAGACCCTGAGAGTGGTAAACCGCACATCGCTCACGTTGCAGCCAGTGCTTGCATCATCATGGACGCGGATGCCAACGAGGTATTAGATCGTGAAGTCGTTAAACCGGAGGTAATCAAGTAGCATGCAGTCACGCAAACACAGCGCAATCGAAAGCCTCGTCAATGTCCTGATCGGATACCTCGTGGCAGTGGGAAGTCAAGTAGCCATCTTCCCGTTCTTTGACATCCACATCCCAATGCACCAGAACTTTATCATCGGACTGTGGTTCACACTGATCTCAATAGTTCGCAGTTACATCCTGCGTAGGGTGTTCAATAAGATCGGCAGCAAGGCATGAAGCACCGGACGCTTAACCGCGCCCAGCAGCAAAGCCAGCTCTAAACGCAGCTTCAATACGATCAGGCAGAACAGCGTGAAGCCGTTGCAGGTTGATCGTGTGCGGGTTGGTGATGTCCATAGCCTGTTTGCTTCTCAACCATTCAGACCACGCCGAACCAATGCTGACTAACTCAGCTGCAGGCTCAACATTAGGGATCGGGGTTACTACAAGTTCGGGTTGAACGTCGGGCAGCTTGATGATGTCGTCCATCGAGTTGAAACCATATTTCTTGAGGATGGCTGCTTCTTCAGCCGGAGGTGCGCTGTCGTCTTCAAAGGCAGCCTGTGCCTTCTCAAACTTTTCATCTCTGACCTCGGTCTCGGATACGCCGTTCTGTTGTTTAATGCGTTCGATGACGCTTAATGCTTTTGGCTTAATGCTCATGGTGGTGGAGTCATACAACGCAAACCATAGAGTGTCAAACCAAGAAATAAGCAAATTGGGGTATTGACACGCGGGTGCTACGTAGTTAAGACACCTGCACCATGATTACATCACTACATCCCCTTGTGTCACGTTTTGCCGCAGCTCGCAATATGTTCCTCCCAGAGATCTCGAACGAAGAGATCGGTCAAATGAACGATATTGCAATGCACGACACAGAACTTCCGGAGCTTGAGCTTAACCGTAAACTTGCTGCGGAGTTCGGTCTTGAGGTTCGTCACCAAGCACGCATAAAAAGCGAGAACGACATCGACGAGATGGTCTCCGACTTTAAAGAGGTGATTGTCAAGTGGGGCATGCTGAAGATGGTTGACCCTCTTGTAGTTGCAGGCTCGGTAATCAGTCATCTTGAGGGCATGTCCGCCGTCGTGGGTTGTTACATCGAGGACATGATGGCACTTGGCGAAGCACGTCAAGCCGCAGCAGCGGAGTCCGCAGCCGAACAGGCCGTTCCAGCGGATGAAGAAACTGCCTAAGAAGAAGGTTGACATAGGCTGACAGAGAGTCCAATCTCGCGTCATGGCTATTTCAGATTCATACGATCAGGACCCTTCGCGTAACTACCGTACGCCGAGAGGCGGAAAGAAGCAGGCTAGACTCGACAAGGAATACGCACGTGAGATGGCACGACCCGGCCATAAAGGCATGCGTAAACCCGGCGATAAGTCCAACATACGCAACCCTGAACAGGAGAAAAAAGATTACGAGAAACTTTTGGCAGCTCAAAGAGCCGCTACAGATGTAGCGCGTGCTAACGTAGGTCAGCCTCGTACCGATGATAACGTAGGTCAGCCACGTAACTTTGCAAAGAATGAAACAGATAAACGCGAGCAGTTAAACTTGTCCGGAGCGTTTGGTAGCAGAGCACAGAATATCGCTCAACGTCGTGCACTCTTTGAAGATATGAAGAAAGGTGGCGACGCTGCTGAACTGCGCCAGCGTGCTGCCAAGCTAGGAGTAGACGACAAAGGCTACGACATTGCGCAAGCGCGTCTTGCCAAAGAGCGTCGTCCAGCGATGGGCGATACCGAGTCAGCGTCAATGGGTAATGCTCAGAAGCCAGCGACTGGTGGCATGCAACAGCCAGCGATGGGTGGCACTCGTCCAATGGGTGGCACTCGCCCAATGGGGGGAATGGACGCGGAGACAAATAAAGTGTTTGGCGACCAACAGCTGGGCACGGCAGGCAGCTACCTTAACGATTTTGAGAAAGCAGCACGCGAGACTGAGATGCCGGAACAAGCCGACATCCGCATGGAAAGAGAAAAGAAGGAAGCGGACCGCTTGGCCTTAAATAAGAGTCAGGACGAACGGATCGCAGCTGATGCAGCTAGAACAGCAAACATCAGGAAAGAAGCTGGCATAGCGGAGATCGAGGGTTCAATCAAACTTGGAGAACTAGGGAAGCAGCAAGAGATCAATAAACAGGAACTAGCTGATACTCAAAAAGCAAGTGGCGCGAAGATAGCCCAAGCTCAACAGAACATAGCAAATCGAGAGCAGATGTCTGCGATTCGCAATGAAGGATCAGGTCAGGTTGGAGGCATAGCTGCACGAACACTTGGATTGATTAACCCATTAACCGCACCAGCGGTAATAGGAGAAGGGGTATACAATGTAGCTCAGAAGTTAAAACCAACGCCTGACCAAGCTGCACCGTTAGACTCTTCGACCATAGCCGCGCAAGAGCGTCTTCAAAAAACCTCTCAAGAAGCATCGGATGTGAAATCGCGGATTCAGCAAATGGACACACGTCAAGCCGCTGAAAAAGAAAAAGGTTTGCAAGACCAAGCAGTAGCTAAAGCGCAAGAGCAAATGAATGCTCAAGTAGCTAAAGAAAAAACTCGTGAGGAAGAGGAACTGAAACGCAGGACTGAACAACAATCTCCTCAACAACAAATGAGTATGCGGATGGATCGAGAAAGTGCTCGTGAGATAGGCAGAAACGCAATGAGATAATTCATATGGCTCAAGACAAATACAACGTAATGGAAGATTATGGTAGCGCAGGACTGTTTACTCCTGAGCCTGCACCCGCGCCTGAACCAGATCCGGTTCAAGAGTTTAATCCTGACAAAGAGATTCAAGCAATCTCTCAGAAATTCTTTAAAGATTTAGATCAAGACAGAAACGTGTCTAATGAGATGAGGATGCAGCTTGAACGTGGTCTTGTTTCCACGTTGGAAGAAGTCAGAAAACAACGAGCAACACTTCAAGCTGAAAAAGAAACATCGCTAGTTAAAAGCCTTCAGGCAAAAACGTCTGAACTTGCTATTGAAGAAGCTAGATTCAAAAATGAACAAGCTAAAAAAGCAGCTGGATACCAGAGCGGTCTTGCTAGTTCGATCAAACAAACAATGTTTGATGATAAGCTAACACCAGAAGCTAGGTTGAGACAGATTGACCAGCTTGAGATCAACAACAACGCAGTAGTATCGGCTAACCCAGATATTAAAAAGATGATCGACGCGGCACGTGACCAGCTTCCAAAACGTCCTGAGCCGCTAACATACGCTCAGAAGACCGAGATTGGGACTGCGATGAATTACGTTAAAACGCAAGACGACTACGACATTGTAACCTCCGGAGATCCGACAGCGGTTGGGTTCTTCATGGAAAAGAAAAAGATCGAAGAGAAGAAGAACTCCGACAATTTGGAAGAACGTAAAGCTGCAGAGAAGCAAGACCGTGACTTAGCACTTTCATTTGTTAAGTCCGAGTACCGCTTCATGGATGCCAAAGAGGAAGAAGACCTTGGAGTGGATGACACTGATCCGAATAAAGGTAAGTATCTCACTCCGGAGTCAAACGCAAACGGAAGACTACTTGTCCAAATGGCAAAAGGCGCGGAAGGGCTTAAAGCCTACGACGCATTGTCTGATGCAGACAGATTTAAGATGATCCAAGAATCTCGTGCGGAAGTTGCAATTCGTAAACTTGAAGAAGAAAACAACAAGAAGTCAGACGCTGAAATAAAAGGAGCCAACATAGTTGGGCAATAGCAAATCACACATACATCCTGAGTCAAACACTGGCGCAAAGGCACATAACCACGTTAAGTAATTGACAGCTCATTGGCATAGTATACTATGTCGATGTTCTGCGGTGAGAGTAGTAGCTCGCCGTGTATCATGGTTCGGCGGCTCTGGGGTTAATTCTCCAGAGCCGTTTGACATTAAGCAAGGTGAGGCTCATGCCCTAGAGCAGAAGCATCAAGGTCGTTAATTGACGATCTGCTACTTTTGTTCAGCGACCTCAAAGAGATAGGAGACCACGGGTCATTGGCTACCTTGTCCAGTTTGTCTGCGGCAATAGGGTCTTGCGGAATGAAAAAGTGGCGTTCACGTGCGTTTTCGATTAGGATAAACGAAGCGTCCGTTTCGTCGGGAGACTCACCCATACGGGCTTTATACTCGTCTTTAGGTTCGACTTGGAGACGTAGTCCTTTCGCCCCCTTATGGGTCTTGAACATACGCGAAGTCATTTGCTTGACCATGTCCGACGACAGTCCGATAAGCTGCTTGCCAAGGAGAAACTGTTTGCCGATGAAGAACAGCTCTGTTGCACGATTGTGGTAACGGTCTTTGCATACCACTTTGGAGTCGTTCTTGATTTTTTTCTCAGAGGCAGCACCACCAAACTGCACACGCAGGAAATTGTTGCTCTCCCACATCAGCTGCAGAATGTCGCAGAACGGGCCACCTGCACCCGTGGCGTCCACCGACAGGTTATCGGGCTTAACCCCTCGCTTCTTACACTCTTCAATTACCTTTTTGGCGATCTGTACGTTGCGTGGTTCGACCTTGTTTGTCACGTCTTCGTAGATTCTGACGGATTCACCGAACTTCAAACAATGTTGACCCAGCGTATCGTAGCCTAAGTAACCAAATTTGAGAACCGTGGCATCACCATTGGACGAGAACGAGGGGTCAAGACCTGCAAGAGTATCCGTAGATGTCAATTCGCGCAGGGTAACTGCCCCAGCCTTGGTGATCTCAGAGACCGAGTACACCGTTTCACCGCTGTCAGAGTCGTTAAAGACCGCTCGAAACATCCGTAGGAAACCAGATGATTTGGCAGCCTCCTCGTGAGTAGCACCAAGCGAGTCAAGAGCCTCGTCAATCGTCCGTTGCGATGGAAGATAGGGATACCCCTCACCTTCGTCGTCACTCAAACAGAAGTTAGGTGAGTCCAAAGCGTCGAGCCTGACGTAGCGACCGCCGATCTGAAGCTCCCACCCCATGTCGTTAATGATGTCCACAACGTCCCACCCGCCTTTGGGCGTGCAGAAGATACCAAACGGGTCGTATTTACTCGCGGGGTTGGATAGACCCACCATTTGGAAGTGGGGGTTAGTTGCAAGGTTGGACGACGCGGCTTCCTGCACCGACTCAGAGATCTCACCAAGCTCGTCAGCTACCAAAATAACCCTTGGGGCTTTACCACCGATCATCTTACCGATCTTACGCTTGCCTTGTTTCTTGTCAGCCGACACAAGTTTGAGTCCGTAAGTTGAATACGACTTCTGTTTGGCCGCATCGAAATATGCGATCAGACCTATAGAGTCAACAATCCGACAAGGCGGCTCAGGGATGTCGTCGATAAGCTGCAACACAGCACCCCAAATACGGTCACGCGCACCCGCAAGGTGAGTAGATGTCAAAAGAACTTTTGTGTTTGCAGGGTCGCACATCCAGCTCATCAAAGCCCACGCGGCAAGCACATAACTCTTACCCGAAGATGCTGCACCACCGATTGCAAGGTATTTGTTGCGACAGCATTCGCGTACAAGAAGCTCAGACCAATGGTGTTTAGCCATCTTTAGACGACCGTTGGAGTTCCACCAGATGTCAGCGACCCTCCAAAAATAATACTCCTTGGCATCAGGATCATCTGACCAACGGAAACCCCACAGCAACGCAGTCTCTTTTGAGCATGGAGGGAGGTCAACGCCAGCAACGCGCTGTCCTCCACCGTCGATTTCTTTGGGTTCGTATTTGGTGGATATAGGGGTTCGCATAATACACGTAAGTTAGACCTAAAACAAATTTACGTTTTTTGTCTTGCAGTCTTGGCGTAATGTATGCACATTCATTCGCAGATGCCAGCAAAAAGATCTTCAAGTTCAGCCTATCCGCCAGAGATAATCAAAGCGGTGCTTGATGCAGTGGCAAACGAAGGCATAGGAATCCCTGATTTATCGGAGCTTTTAAAGATAAAACCCGCAACTATTACCGCATGGGTATCAGTTGGAGGGGTTAAAAGCCGACGCACCATGACGGATGCCGAACTCGACGAATCGGTCAATAATTGCTTGAATGTCGGCAAAAATGCGGTTCGCGACAAGTCAGGTGGGGAAATCAATACCCGACTTAACACCCCAAAATCCTACCGTGAACTCACTGATGTTCAGCTTACGTTTATTGACGTGGGGTATGAGCTTACCACCCCAGCACCAAAGTCACATTCGCCAGAAGAACTTGCAGCATTCGGCGGCGTTCTTGCTTGCGTTGATAGGCAACTTAAATACATCGAGCAAACCGCTCAAAAAGCAGAAACGATTCAAGAAGTTACTGCCAGTCTGTCCGCAGCTATTGCGCTTAAACAGCTCAAAGAGGCGTTCACTGACCCTCCAATGCTCGATAACTGGCGTGATATAAAACTTGTCATTGATATAGCCAGAGAAGCCCTTAATATGAACCTCAAGGTCAAAGAAGGAGTCCAACGCTTAGGTGTGGATGTCAATGTCCTTGGCTTTAATCCGACCAAAATGATTGAAGCAAACTCAAAGCCAAAGAAAGCAAGAACGATTGACCTCGACAAAGAAGCCGTTAATATGCAGATCGAAGGCTAACTAAAACCACCCACCAACTACCTCCATGTCCGACATTAAAAAACCCGCAGGTCTTGACGAGATCGACCAAATTGGATCAGAGCTTGCTCTTCTTGACGAAAAAGGCAAAGCACCAAAGAACCGTGCTGCGTCAGCAGGTACGATACGTGGTATCTACAACAAGATGATTGAGGACGACGAAGCCAGCGCGACTGCTCGTGTTCGGGTTCAAGGCATGAAGGATGGCGAACCACCCTATAGCCCCGGCGCACTTCGTATTCAGAAGCAATCGTCAAGAGCAAACGCCAACTTCTTGCAAGGGTCTAAGATTATTTCAAAGATTGCGAATGGGTTTAACGATATTATTTTTTCAGTTAAAACCTTGATGTCTATTGAGACCGAATACGGTGAAGAAGCTGAACGCTTTAACCATAACCGGATTATCGCTGAGGAGCTTACTCGCACAATTCGCAAGTGGCCATCTTTTGCCAGTCATTTTATGCAGCTTGTTGATAAGTTTGTGACACACGGTGTGGGCATTGGCTATTTCCCAGACACTCAAGATTGGAGATACGAGGTCGCTGGTTTTGGTGATTTTATGATCCCACGGCAGACCCCTGCGTCCGAAGAAAAAATTCAAATTGCTATTTCCAAACAGGACATGCCAGTCACTGAATTGTATGACATGATCGAAGACCCTGAAAAAGCAGCAGATCTCGGATGGGATGTAGAAGCTGTCAAGAAAGCGATCAATCGAGCTACCGATAGGGCGTCAACTGGCGAGACAGGTGAGTATGAGTCGATGCAAAGGGAGATTAAAAACAACGACTCGGTGTTCAACCGCAAGTATCAATACGTTCGTATCCTTCGTGCAATCGTTCGCGAGTTTGACGGCACTCTTTCTTTTTACATGCTTGAGAAAGACGGCGACGGCAAGATCCTTTGCTCCCAGCCATCGAGATACAAGACGGTCAACGAAGCGTTTGTGTTCTTTTGCTACGGCATAGGCAACGGCACATTCCACGGTATCCGTGGTTTGGGTCATATTCTCTATCCGCTTGTTCAGCTTCACAACAGGCTGATGTGTATGCTCTCTGACTCGGCAATGCTTTCAGGCTCATTGATGATCCAACCCAATAGCCAAAAGGCATTGGACGATCTTGCAATGCAGTCTTTTGGTCCGTTTATGATCCTGTCGCCGGGCGTTGAGGTAGTCGAAAAAGCGTTCCCCAACTTGGCTACATCCTCGATGCCTGTTCTTAGCGAGGTCAAAGACCGCATGGCAGAAAGCGGAAGCCACTTTGCCGTAGGCGGCGGAAGTAAGAGTGACGTATACCAAAACAGACTTCAGTCAGAAGCCCAGATGGAAGAAGCTGCAGGCGGAGACTCAGCAAGTGTCGATCTCTTTTACGCATCATGGGATCGTTTGGTCCGCGAAATGGTTCGTCGCATTATTGAAGGCGACAGGTCATCCGATCCATTGATAGCTGAGTTCTATCGTCGTGTTGAAAAACGCCAAGTGCCGAAAGAAGCTATTAAGGCAATCGACCACGACAGCACTTACGCCACGCGTGCAATCGGTGCGGGCAACCCATCGTTCAGAACCGTTGGTCTTGGACGTCTTATCCAGCTTCTGCCAAACCTTGATGAAATTGGTCAAAAACGTCTGATCCATCAAGTTGTTGCAGACACGGTTGGCTATCAAAACGCCAGCTATTACGCAGCTGAACCTGAAGATAACAGGGTCAACGTCGAAGCCAAAGTGGCAGAGATGGAAAACATTCTGCTTATGCAAGGCAATCCGATTGGTGTTAATCCGCAAGAGCTGCACGCTACTCACGCCCAGATTCACATTGCTCCATTACAACAGACTATCGAAGGCATCGAACGCGGTGAGATTGATCCGATTCAATCCCTGCCGGGTCTTCGTGAAATGCTTAGCCATTTGTCGCTACACGCTGATCCGCTTGCCAAAGACCCAACACAGCGGTCTGTCTACGGCATGGTTAAAGAAGGGCTTAACAACCTTACGCAGATTGTTGACAACTTTGAGCGTTCGATTAGATCGCAGCAACGCGAAGGAGCAGCAGCCCCTGAAGGCGCACCGCAAGACGCAGCTAGTCAGGAAGACACAAAACGTCAGATTGAGCAGATCAAACTAGAGACGGCTCAGTTCAAACGTGATCTGGTTATTCAGATTGGTAATCTCAAGCTATCCGAACTTCAAGCTAAGTCCCAACAGGCTCTTGCTTTGAACGATGCCAAGGGCGCAATGATGGCTCAGAAAAGTCTTTCGATGCCTTCATTTTAATTCACCCAAACCATATAACCATGTCAGAACAACCTGAAACACTACCACGTCACGCACTTGCACCAGAACCACTAACACGGTTTATCACAAACCCAGTAACACGAGAGACGTTGAAAAACATTCTTCGTGAGCCTGCGTTTATTTCAGCAATGAACTTTCTTCAAGAGCAAGACCGTTTGCGACCTGAGCAACTGGATTCTTTACCCGATCTCATTGTAATCCGTAAAGCAGCGTATCATGCGTCAACATCAAGCGTATACGAGCGTCTGCAAAACCTCACCAAGATCCATGAACAAATCCCAACTACAGAAGGTTGGGATCATCTCACTAACCAATGAAACCCGAAGATACAGAAGATATGTCAGAACAAGAATCAGCCGAACCACAAAACGATCAATCATTTGTTGATAGTTTTCAAGCGTTTCTCCGAACCGAAGAAGCACCACAAGGAAGTATGCCAGCGAACGAGGGCAGTATGTCCGAGTCCGAATCTGAGGATACGTCATCACAAAGCGAAAAAAGCGAGGATAAAGATCCGCTTCACGAGCTTAATGAAGCTATCGAAGACGATACAGAGCTTAAACTTCCCATTGATGAGGAAGACGAAGAGCCTGAAGAACGCGACGAAGAAAGCGATAAAGAGAATCCATACGATAAAGGATCTCCTCAACATCGTAGGTTTGCTGAGATGCGCAAAGAGACCAGTGGTCTTAAAACGGATCTTGAATCTGAGCGTCAAGCGCGTTCGCAACTTGAAGCCAAGCTGCAAGAAATTGAAGCAGCAGCAGCAAGAGCCAGCGAGCTTGAGGAAAAAATCAAAACTTACGAAGCTAAGATTACTGTAACGAATTTGCAGGAAAGCGAAGCATACAAGGAAGCGATTCAAAAACCTCTTATTAGTATTATCGAGCGTTCCGACGAGATTGCCGACCGATATGGTATTGACCGCGATGAACTTGCAGATGCCATTGAAATCGAAAACGAAACAGATCGGCGTAAAGCATTTAAGAATATCACGAGCGGTCTCGATATTGATCCCGAAGACCACGTCGAGATTCGAGCACTGGCAAAAGAACTCCAGCCGCTTAAAGCAAGGAAAGCTGAACTGCTTTCAAATGCAGATAAAGCATTGGCAGAACTTGAAGCCACTAAAGAACGTAGCATGCAAGAGCAAGTATTGCGTTCAGCCGAAGAACGTAAATCGACTGTAGATAAAGTGGCAAAACACATTACGACCAAACTACCGTTCATCAAAACAATCGAAGGAGTCAATTTTGACGATCTAGTATCGAATGTCCGTGAGACAAACTTTGACTCGTTGGACGTACCAAACAAAGCATACAGTCAAATCGCAGCGCAACTTCTGCCTAAGATCATCAAATCAAACGCGTCATTGATGCGTCAAGTTGAAGATCTCAGTGACGACCTTGCCAAATACCGTAAGCAAACCCCACGTATCGGAAGAGATATGGGAAGCCCAGATAGCGGCGATGATGACGATGGTCTTCTTGATCGCTATAGAAAAGCCTTCAGCTAAACGCTGGGGGACACCGCAGATTCGCTACCTGTAAACTAACCCTCGATACCTAAAAAATATCGAGGGTTTTTATTGACAGCGATACTTGCGTGTTGTAAGTATGCCCACCTCCTGAGTGGGAGTTTTGTTTATTCATTGTCATGTTCCCCTGTCCAGTTTTTGCTGGACAGGGGTTTTTTTGTAATCAACTAACATGCGATATTTATTTCGTGATTTGTTTGTCGCGAAAATAAATACATTTTAGTGTTGCAATGAATCAGCGTTTATGATTATTTCAAATCAATCAACGACCCGACCCCAGCCTCCCTCGTGGCATTGTAGCGTATGTATAGTCGGATCGGAAACAAAGAGCGCAACGTCTAGGTTCTAGCCTAGCACAAATTCACCGTTTGCTCTTCGGTGAGTAGAAAGCCTATTAGGCACAACTCAACCTCCAATCCAACCCCAATAACATACCAATAATATGAGTACCACAGCACATCTGTTCACCCAAGGCGGTGACGGCACAGTAAACATCGACACTTGGCTCACTCAAGAGGCAGGTCGTATCGGCAAGGACATCCACAAACACGCCCTTCACACAGGCCCGTGGTATGACCTTATTCGCAAAGGCGTATTCCAAGGCGGAATGGGCTACAAACAATCCACCCTGATCTATGACCGCGTTCTTCCGAACTCCGGTTCTAACTCCGGTGCGGATCAATCGACCCTCGGTCTCCCTTGGACTAACCTCGGCGTAGCTCTTGGTTCCGACGCGTTCACCAATTCCCTTGGACAGAGCTTCACGGGTGCTGCTGAAACCAACCTCGGACCACAGGACGCAAAGGCATACCTCCACTTCCAACGCTCCATCAAACAGTTCAACCTGCAACGTGCAGTGATTGAGTCCCCACGTATCGACGTTGAGGATCTCCGCCACTCGGTTGAAGGTTTGCAACAACTTACCGCAATCGTCGAGCTGATGAAAGAAGCAGTCCGCCGCAGCTGGGAAGAGCGTAACCGTGACGAGTATGACGCTTCTTGCGCCAACCTCGTTCCTTGCCTTGCATCCGGAACCCCAATCCTCCAAGTCATCGACGTATCCGCAGGAACGCTCTTTGAAGGTGTCAACTCTTGGAACGTGGACTTCAACAACGACTTCGTCTCAAGCGGATCGGATGTTGACTACACCCCAACTGCCCACATCTCCAACGCAGTCCTCGACCGTGTTCGTCTCCGTCTCCTTCGCGAAGGTGGCAAGACCAACGCATACGGCATGGAAGACGGAACCGCAGTATTCGGACTTGTCATCTCCTCGCAAGCATCTCTCTTCCTTAAACAAGAAGACGGCTACCGCGAAGACATCCGTAAGAACGCAGGTAAAGTCAGCGAACTCATCAAACCTCTTGGTGTTGATAGCTCGTTCCGTGGTTACTACCACCTGTGCGATGATCTTTCCCCTCGTGGAACGATCACCTCTGGTGCAATGACCCGCGTTTATCCTGAGACGATGACCAACGGCATCCTTACCACCAACAATTCCTACGATACCGCTGATTACGAAATCGCGTATGTCCTTCACGCTGACGTGATGGAGTGCTTGATTCCGTCCCCACTTAGCGGTGCAGGTCCAGTTAAGTTCGACCCCGTGTCCTACACTGGTGAGTTCAAATGGAAGAACATTGCCAATGAGGCTACTAACCCAGACGGAACCATCGGATTCTTCCGTGGTGTCTTGGCAGCTGCTTCAAAACGCATCAAAACTCGTTTCGGAACGGCTATCGTTTTCAAACGCACTTCTGTTGTTCCAGCGGCATAATTAAAAACGGGCGTAGGAAACCCCTGCGCCCGTTCAACCTTAACCAAAGTAAAGGAATATCACTATGCAACTTGAAGATCTCAAAATTATCCAGACCACCACAACGGTCAACAACACGAACGACAAACTGGTTATCTCAAAAGGAGACGCCAAAACCCCAAAAACCATCGCTGTAGGAGTCCTTCTACAAAAAGCTGTAGGGAATCTTCCCACATCTAACCCAGCATCCGCTGGTGCGCTTTGGCTTAACTCCGGTGTTTTGACCGTATCCGCAGGCTAATCAAAACCCAAAACATGTAAGCCCCTCGTTGAATTTCATTAACGAGGGGCTTGCTTTTTTTTAAATAAGTCGTTATTTTCAAAACATGAGCCGTCCTTATAGAAAAATCCAAATTCAATACATACGGTTTAGACGGCCTATTGCGCGGCTTTACAGGCAGATATTGACTCTCGCATTCCCAAGCGGGACTATTACTCTTAACGGCGACTTCATTACCCTTAATGGAGATTTCATTACTCTTAACTAAATTATTCAATGGCCAACAACCCACTTCCTCTTGAAATACCCGCCAACGCTCAAGCGGTTAAAGACGCTTTGGATATTTCAATTACCGACGTTTCTGGGCTTGGCCCAGCTGCCGAAGAAGATTTTGCTAATCCTCCGGCAATCGGAGACGGCACGCCTAATTCGGGAGCGTTTACAACTATTTCTGCTACAGGTACATCGACGTTACCTCACATCCACGGCAATATAGCAGGTAGTCTGTATATTCATGTTCGCAATACTTCTGGCGGGCAGCTTGTCCGTGGAACACCAGTTTACATCATAGGCAATGTCGGCAATACCGACCGCGTCGAGGTGGCAGCAGCCGACCATACCGACACTAACAAAATGCCAGCAGTTGGGTTACTTGCGCAAACATTGGCACAAAATGGCGATGGCGATGCCATAATCGTTGGAGAGCTAACATCAGCAAACACGAATGGATATTCGATCCATCAAGAGCTTTTTGTTGGAGTAGGTGCTATCACTGGGACTAAACCAACGACTGGTGAATTACAATCACTAGGTGTTGTTTCTCGTGTCCAAACCAACACGGGGGTGATTGTAGTCAATATGCAAGGGCGGCGTACGCCTGAAGGTCTATTTGCAACTTTGCCGCCAGTCTACGCCAATAATGCCGCAGCGATTTCCGGTGGGCTTACATCAGGGAATATCTACAGAACATCCACAGGCGCACTTATGGTGACATATTAGCGTTTAAGCAATGAAGCATACTTACCCATACAACCCAAAAGAACCAACCGAACCGATGGTGTTGATCTTGTCGGTGGTAATTGCTTTAGGTGTTGTCTTTGCGGTTATTTTAAATTACCCTTAATTCATCATGGCATCACGACCTTCAGCAATAAGACAATCAAAGTTAATGTATCCAACCCCATTGATTGGGGATGTATTGTTTTCTGAACGCGTGGTAGCTCAAACCCGTAACCATCCGGCGTATGGGACAGCCCACCCAAACTCGACTAGATGGCCAGACCATAAACTTGTTCTTGTTAAAGAGCGCGAAGAACCAGACGCACAAGATGTGTTTGAGTATTTTTACGCTGCTGATAGGAACACCCAAGACCTGTATAACTGGACGTATTCCGAAGCAGACATCGGTGGAAACAAATACGATGCTGTAACTAGGAATTACATGATTATGCGGGACACGTTCACTCCCGATTCTCCAGAACAGGGCGAAAGCATGGAAGACACTCCGGAAGGTATGTTCTCTGGAGATTACGTCTTAGCATCAAGAACCGCAGTTGAATCTCCAGAAGCAGAACTGTCTTCTATATACATTTTTGAAAAACGTGTTTACGTAAAAAAAGTTGTTTTAATCGACATCGAAATCAATCGAGAAACGGGGACTGCACAGCAAATAACCAATGAATTGTTTTATCGAGGTGAGGCTCTTGGTGGATCAACTATCGAAAGTTTAGTTGATGATCCTGATGATAATTACTGGGATCTTGATGAAAACGGTTTTGGTAATGTCGCAAAACAACTTTCAGAAAACTGGTGGGAAGTAACCCAACGTCAATGGATTAACCTTGAAGATATTTGGGAGTGGGAGTTAGACAGACGCGGTCCTAAAAAATTCTATTGCCCTGCTGACGAAACATCAGAAACCGAAACCACGGCAAACAACACAGTGGGACCTTATAGTCCGCTACCTGATGTCGAAATCGGAACGATGGTGAAAATCCTTAAATGGGGTAAGTACATGAGGTATACTACCATCTCTCGTAATGCTGCAGGCTTACGAGTCGTCAATGAACTAAATTACCTGCCAGACGATGGGTATGCTTACCCTACGCAGAATGAGCTTGTAAGCGATGACGAAGTTCCAGACACACGTCAAGCGTTGACGGCAGAAGGTGAAACAACGGAGTACGGAGTGATCGAAGGATGCTTGGCGGTTAAGGCTACCAAACAAGCGTTGTCCTTGGAAGACGAGACGCAGAATGTTTCAAATAGACTCCCACCAGATAAATTTTTTGAAGGCGGTGGCAAACCTACAACGGTTACGGAAATAGAAATAAACGTAACAGCACCTGCGCTTCCAGCATTTGGTTTAGACGAAGCAGTTCAAAGGACAAGTAAAGGCACGATACATCAAACAAAAACAACTACGTTTGACAATGGACTTGAGCCTGTCCCTCTGCCTTCAACTTCTTTTGACCAACGCACAGGCATTGGGTATTTAGAATACCAAGAGGTTGTCCCATTTGGTGATGCCATAGAAACTGAAGTCGGAGAAGACGGGACAGTCGAAGTATTTGAGCCGTACAATACCGACTATGCCATTAAAACCACAAAACGTGTCGCAAGCCCAGAGACAAGAACATGGACTGACATCGTTAATTATGAATGGCCTCCGGTGTTAGAAGATCTTTACATTAAAACGTATGAAAAAAGGAACGGAACTATTTTGTCTGTTCCAGTAATTAAATTTAGATCAGCGTTTACTGGACCTCAAGAAGTAGCCGTAACTCAATACTGGCAAAAAGATCCTTACACCCCTACGTCTCCTCAGCAAATGATCCCCAAAGGACTTAGATTTCAGTGCATGTATTTCACTGTTGATCTGCCGCCGTGTTTACATCCTGTAGTAGACTTTTTTGTTTCAACTGGAACAAACGATCCAGTGTGGGAGCCGTATTCTGAAACAGAGTCATTTGAAGCAACAAATTTCACTGATTGGCCTGATACTATTGAATGGTCTGAAAGCAAACCGTACATGGGCGGGTATCTTGTAACCGAGTGGGTGATTAACAAACCTAGTTAATATGAGCGAGACAATACAACCACCAGCACCCACAAATAATCCAAATCTTGAAAACAGTATTCCAGAGTTGACTCTTCCAAAAGTCCAATGGTTTACCCCAAAACCATTCTATATTGACGTCAATGTAGAGGAACCGGATTTAGAACAAGATACGCCATTTGGCCAACCTAAGTATCCTCCATTCTTTCCAATTATTACTGAAATTGGGACTCCGGTTTACGACGGAGAGGGCAATTATATTAGTAGAACAGTTACGACAAAGCTGCACATGGTGCAAGGCTATGTTCATTCATATGGGCTAACTGAAGCGGCTACTATGACAAGCACTCCAGTAGGCAACATGCCGACTACCAGCTCTAAGATTGATATTGATGAGGGAACAAAGTGTTGGGTGATTGCGGTCGAAAATGCTTCTGGCGATTTAGAAGATCCTACCTTTGACCACGGAGAAGAATGGCCAGATGAATTAAACTCTGCTGCTAAACTGATTGGCGGAGAGGATGCTACTGGAGCCGCAGGCAACCGAGTGTGGAAGATATGCGAGATTATTAACATTGCTGGGGAAGACGAAGATCCGATTCTTGCAGTAGTGATGCACCGCACAGGCATTATCGAACATCACACTCCACGCAGAGTAGAGAACACAACTTTTTACAGCACAGATGAAGCGACTGTAATGAAGGAAAGTCTTCAAGAAGACGGCACATTTAGGCTAAGAGTTCTCAAAGGGCTAAGAGGATTGACAATGGAGAACGGTGGAGATGGGGATGATTATGCTTTAATCGGTCTACCTACAGGAGTTCAGGGAGATATTCTTTATTACGATGGAACTGCTGAAACTGGGTCTTGGGTTAAGTTGCCAGCACCAACTTCAGGATTACACGTCTTAACGCACGATGGAACCGTTCCTTCTTGGACAGCAACTTACGAATGCGAAAGCACTCCATAAATGGAAATACGAGTTACACCTACAGGAGAAATCATTACGATAGGAGGACTTCCATCGTGTCTTTGCTGCGGAGAATGCCCTAATGAACCATATATTTGTATTAGGTTTAATGACTATGCAATCGGCAGCCAACAAATAACGATGACTGGCTCGCTCAATCCTGTCCCTCCACATCTTGGTGGTTACTACTCAGGGCAATACGATCCTGATAATTTTAATTATCTTATAGAGCTTAAATGGAATACTGTAACATTAGTTTGGGAACTTTGGTATCAAGGAGTATTTTTAACTACGGTATTAGATGACCCCAACCCGCCGATCTCTTTAGCTAACTACGAAAACCATACGGTTAAGTGTGATCCTGTGGGACTTACCCTTTATTACGAAGATCCGATAATTATTGTAGAAGCTGAAGTATTAAATTGGGGTTCCTGTGGATGGATATTTTGTGCAGATAATTCAAATGGAGTATTAGATAATAGTTGGGACATTACTATAAATGGAAACGTTATTGGAAATTATGACGGGGAAGATTTTACAAACATATGCTTCCACGTTGATGAGGCATTTTTAGAACTAGCAGGCACTAATGAACTGGTGTTTACACGAACCAACTGTGTGTCAGATGATTTTTTTGAATTTAAGCTATTCGATCCGCTGGGCGCGATCCGCTATAATGATTCATTGAGTGGGGATATGTGTCCCGACGCAGATCCAGTCCCCGATGATTCACAAGTCTTTTACTTTATCCTACCATGACTAATGCCGAATGGAAACAACAGAGAGACGCTGGATTTCTTGCTCCAGCTACAATGCTTACTAAGGCTCACGGTTTAGTTAAAGCAGTGTTATCTGAGTCTAAAGCTCTTGCGAAAAGAGAGTCTTCTATTTCTACTGAAGACGTGCAAGAAAGACTAGGCATCTGCCACGGATGCGATCAGTTTGATAACGAGAAAAGCAAATGTTCATCCTGCGGTTGCTATATGAAATTCAAAGCTAGACTGAGGTCATCCCATTGCCCAAAAAATAAATGGTAAAATTTTAATTGCTTGGATAGGCATCTAAGGACATTTATTTTATTTAGGCTTGATTAGTGCGCAAGTTTAGTAATAGTATTGCGTATGCCTGCCACTACACTAGGTCAATTACAGCTTGCGCTCGCCACTGCGGGGACGTCAAATTCGGGCAATTACATTGAACCCGGCGCAGATTTCGTCAACGCAATGAATGAAGTTGGCCCACGTGTTTACGCTTTGGGTATGTGGCGAGACCTTGTCACTGAACAGGTTTACCTTGGTGCTGACGGGTATATCTCGCTTGATCGCGACACCGAATCGGTTCTTTTTGCGAACATCAATGATAGACCGCAAAAGGTGTTTGCATCGTTCCATGACATGTCAACTCTAGGGAACGTCAACTATCTGCCTGACATGTGTGGGCTTATTGACATGAACTACGCGGCTTGCAAGCGAGAGCTTACGAGCATCCAAAATGTTGATACTTTTGATGAGGTGACGGCGATCACTACTCTGTATTTAGCAAAAGATGACAACACCCCATTGACCTCAGAAGACCTCGGTGATGGAGACATTGTCATCCGCGCCACTACGGAAACGGGTCTTAGATTGACTGGCACGGTTACGGGGGCTACAAACCTCACAGTAGTGTTTTCAGAGCCTGTGATGTTCTTTGACGAGATCAGGGGCGTAGATCTTACCCTGCCTGTTCAAGTAAGAACGGATGTCGATGACTCAGATACCACGATTGCAGAGATCCTGAAAGGGTCTGATCTGGTTCGTTATCGGAGGTTCAGGGTTGGTGGCGCACGTGACACGACCTACGTCCACGTCTTGGTTAAACGCTCTTGGCTTAACGCCTCTGACTCAGCAGACATCGTATACCTTGGCAATCTTTCAGCTTGGAAACACGCACTTTTGGGTAAACTTGCCGAAGATAATGCCGACGTTGAACGTGCGAATTATCATTGGAGCGTATGCAAACAGATGCTCCAAGACGAAAAAGACGCATCTCGTGGTGCAGCAATACCGAGATTAGACCTTGATCTTGTCAACAGTTCAGGTTATGCAATTCACAGCAACTACTAAAACCCCACCAATATGTTAAACCACACTTCCAAACAACTTTTTTCCGAAGCAGGAACAGTCACGCTTGTTCCAGCATCCGACACCATTACTGGCGAGTTTGTAGCTATCCAATGCCTTGAAGAAACAACCTTCACTACCTTGGTTGATTCAGGAGATACTGCGGCTTCAGTCCTTGGCGGTTCCGGATCTTCCGTAGCAGCAGCTCAAACCTATCCAGCGGGGTTCACTTTGTTTGGACGGTTCACTTCAATTAGCCTTGCTACCGGAGTTGTTCGCGTGTCTATTGCTGCTTCAAGAGTGTAAATCCATTAAAGTCATTGTGTTATGTTGTTTTTCGGCCTATCGTTATCATTATCAAACTGCAGAGTGGAAGCCACTCCGCATGGTATCTTCGTATTTAAACGCCCAGACGGAACTTCATCTTACCTTAGACCCGACGAGACATCAACTTACAAACGATACTAATTATGCCTGACCTTATTTTATCTTCCCAGATGGACGCTTTCTTGGCTGAAACAGATCCAGCCGATGTTTTCCTCCCACTTGCTGGAGGCACGATGGACTCTGGTGCAGACATTAACTTTGCGAATGCCTCAAGACTCAGAGAGGGTCTTACTGACGCTGGCAACGGCGGCGCAGGTGGTATCGCTATGGTCTGCTCACTTGATTATGAGTTCAAGTGGGAAGCAGGACGACTCTACGTCATGGGTCAGGACGGCTTTACGATTCGTGTTGAGCAATTTGGATTCACCGATATTCCTGACACATCTGACGACGAAACCAAAGGATACATGGTTGGATCACGCCGCATCCTTGATGACGGAACAGTCTATCTTTGCACAGATGCAACAACTGGTGCTGCTGTGTGGGAAATATTCACATCAGCATTCCTTAACCAATACAGCGGTATTGATCTTACATCAACCTCTGCGACAGCAGGAGACGATCCAACAACTGGCGACCTCTACCCTGCTTTGCGCATTATCAATACTGGTGCACAGCCAATGATTTATGCAGAAGCTAACGGCGGCGAAGGCGCATGGTTTTACAATACTGGATTAGGCAAAGGGGCAAGCATGGGTAGTTACGGCGGAACAGCTGCTTTTATGTCCAGCGCTATCGGAACAGGGGCGGAAATATATGCCGCTGGCAGTTTAGCAGCCGCAAAGATTGACAACATTGGAACGGGCATGGGACTTGACGTAACGACAGTCGCAGGAGACGCAATATCTATACAAGCTACGGCTGTTGGATACAACCCAGCTATATACGGAAACAATACTAGCAACGGAAATGGTGTTTATGGGGCTTCTTCGTCTGGAGTAGGTGTTCAAGGCTACTCTGGCACAAGCTACGGAGTTGTTTCTGAAGCTGGAGGATTTAACGATTATGCAAGTGCTGGATATTTCTCTAATGGCGATGCTGCTCATTTCCCTGCTGGTTTAACGATGGCTGACGGAGAAAGCATTTATTGGGCAACAATCGGAACAGGTGCATACATCGAGGCAACTGGAGGTGTGGGTAGTTCCAGTATTACAATGGGCAATGTTGACGCGATCAACATGAACGCAGAACTCGTTGCGAATTACGGATTGTATGTGGATGACTTATACGATCAGACCACAGGTCTATTGAGGATAGATTTATACAACCAGACAATATACACTAACTCTGGGTCTGTAGAAATAGATTGGTCTAGTGGTTATTTGGGTGGTGGCTATACAGACAAGCGAGTAGCTTGGCAGTTAGCAGAGTTACAGGGTTATAATGGTTCATCATTTATCCCAGCACTTAACTGGGGCACCCGCCAACTCATTGGATATGACGGCTCAACAGCATTGTTAAGCTGGGGTGACGCGGCGAGTTTCGTAGACATTCCCGTTCTAAGAATGGGTGCTGGCGGCACAGGCATCTCTGATTACAGTGGTAACTTCGCCATCGATCCCAACGATAGACGCTTGTTTGATTCAACTACATCTACGTATGCGTCACTTGAGTGGAACTTACGCAAACTCATTGATAGTTCGGGGGTTGATTCACTAAACTGGGCAAATCGCCAACTCTTCGCATCTGACGGCACGACAGTCATGCTGGATTGGTCAAACGCCACTGGCAAATTAACTGGTGGAATTGCTGATTTTGCAGATGTTTACGCAGGCAGCGGTGGGTTTCATGGCGTGGCATATACAGACGCAGCAGGCACGGGTGCAGCCAGCTTCCCTTACGGGCTTACAACTGGAGCAAACATAGATCTTGGGTCATATAACTTTGAAGCATATTTCCTGTATGGAGATGGAATGGCTGCCGACTACATTAGCAACAAAGCAGAAACTGGACCACCATCTCTCATCTACGGTGCATCCTTCACCCCAACAGCATACGCATCCCTCCCAGCATCCCCTGTCGAGGGAACCATGTGCTACGTCAACGATGCTGATAGTCCAGTGAGCCTCGGAGCAGTTGTTACCAACGGAGGCACTGAAAAAGTTCTTGCTTGCTTTAATGGCACAGACTGGAAAGTTATTGCTTATCTCTCATAAATTCTCACTTAACCAACTAACTATATGCTAAAAGAAATTACTCCAACCGAATCCGTCATCGCTAATCAAGTCGCAGCGCGTCTTGTAAACGAGATCCTGAATACCGCTAAACGAGTCGATGCTATTCGCACTGAAGGCATCCCTGCTATTGCCGCTGTCGAAGCGACACCAGAGCAGACTCTTCCAGATGGTCGCAAGATCCCAGCTCGTCCAGCACGTCCTGCTGTAGCTGCCGTAAGTGCAGCCGCAATCAACGCTGCTCTTGGCGAAGATAACTGTGCGCTTCTTGATTCCATTAAAGCCTCAATCCTGTAAAAAATATGCACGACTCGCCTGCACAAACACTTTTAAATGGAGCAACTGGAATTGCAGGCGCGACACTTTCGTATTCTGCTACAGTCGTTCAGGATCTTACAGCACTGATGCAGCTCGGATCTTTTTCCGCTGGTATGCTGGTATCAGTTCTGATGATAATCAAACTTTGGAAAGATCTTAAAAATAAGAAAAAGTGACTGATTACTTTCCGGATGTAGCGCAGTTTAAAGACGCAGGAATGCGGGGCGATTGTCGCATCTTTCAGTTGACCGCTAACTTCCGCTATCACTCTTCGGTAGGGACGATCACTATCCCTGCAAAGTTTTACAGCGATGGGGCCAGTGTGCCAAAGGTGTTCTGGTCTTTGCTAGACCCTTGGTCAAACTACTTCTCCAGCAGTTTAGTGCATGACTGGTTATACTCCAAGGATTCAAGCGAGATTTTTCCTGTCGCAGACCGCAAAAAAGCTGATTTGATTTTCAAGGAAGCGATGTTCAATGCCGGAGTTAATTGGATAACTAGGGAAACAGTATATCGTGCAGTCCGCCTCGGCGGATGGAAGAGTTACAAAAAGAAGTTTTCCCACGAAGTATGACACAAGCCCAAATAAAAGACATCCAGTCCAAGGTAGGAGTTACACCTGACGGGTTTTGGGGTCCTAAGTCCATTGCTGCGTGTCAGAAGTATCTTAAAAAGTTGTCCGCTGGTCACACGTCTCCTTCCGCAGATCAAGCTAGTTTGACTAAAGCCTACGGTGCTGCGGGTGATGAGTCTAACCTCGTGAACCTTAAGGTCGCAGGATTGGGCGTCAAGTATGACGGTAAGCCCGTCAATACGGTCAGATGCAATCAGGAGGTAGCCGACTCGCTGTTGATGGTGCTTGTCGCCTTGTCCAAATTCAAAGAAGGACAAGATGCACTAGCCGAATATGCCGGATGCTACAATGATCGCTTAATGCGTGGCGGCTCGTTGCCATCCTTGCATGCTCGTGGCGCGGCTATTGACCTGATGCCAAACACGAACCGCAATAAGCAGGTATGGCCTGTAAGTGCCAACATGCCGTTCAGTGTCATGGAGGTGTTTGCAAAACACGGTTGGTTAGCAGCAGGTGCTTTCTGGGGTCGCGACGCCATGCACTACCAAAAGACAAGCTAATGCCGTAGTGCTTGAAGGGCTTTGAGTGCGTTAAATAATCCGTTTTGGATGTTTGACTTGTCACGTAGTGCCTCGGCAACGGCTTCGTCGATGGTGTCTTTGGCAATCAGGCGGTAGATGATTGTCTCAAACGACTGCCCTGTTCTGACAAGGCGAGCGTTGGTCTGCTGGTAAGCCTCGTTACTCCATGTCAGGCTCATCCAAACTGCGATCCTACCGCCGTCCTGAAGACCGTCAATCCCGTGCGATAACGACGCAGGCTGGGCTACCCACGTGTGGATACGTCCGGCTCTCCACTCTTCGATGTCTTTTTCGTGGAACATCTTGCTGCCCTTAATTTCGCGCAGGATACGCTCCTGTTCATGCTTGAATGCAGTCAAGACCAGCATTGGTTCTTTGCCGTGCTTCTTACGCAGCTTTTTAAGAGCGTCCATCTTGCATGAGTGAAGCTCGTTGACGACTCGGTCTTCGCCGTAGACCGCCCCACTGGTGACTTGAAGTAGCTTCATGGTAAGTGTAGCTGCGTTTAACGCCACTACGTCTGAGTCTTTGAGCTGCAACAGAAGTTCTTTCTCCAAGGTTTTGTATTGCGACCTCGCCTCGGAAGTAAGCGTAATGTCCACGTCTTCGGTAGAGCAGGTAGGGACATCGAGATAGTCATCGCTTAACATGACAAGACCGATGTCGGACAATCTGCTGTCAATAAGCTCCTTAGCTCCGTCTCGGATTGTCCATTTGTAGCCCATGTAATCACTGACAAAATGGCTGTCACGGAACTTAGTAAAGCTGCGTCCCAGTCTTTCTCCGTCGTCGATAAGACGAACTTGAGCAAACAAGTCCATGTAGTTGTTCGGCACGGGAGTTCCCGTAAGACCTATGCGGTAAGGGAAACGGTCGATGTATTGGCGAAGTGCTTTGAACCGCTTGCTGCTGTGATTCTTGGCAAGTGAAATTTCGTCAACCACCAAAGTGTCAACTGGGATACTTTTTTGTTTCATTAACTCTGGGAGCAACTTCTGCATCATCTCAGGGTTAATGAGGTATATGTCGGCTGTGCCATCGCGCCAAGCCTGTATGCCTTCCTTAGTCCGCAAATTGACGCACCGCATCCACGCAGAGTGATCCCATTTACGAACTTGGTTAGGCCATGTAATCAGCCCTACGCGGATCGGGGCTACGATAAGCGCACCACGTGACTTCCCGTCGAGGATGCTATCGCTAAGAAGCTGCAGGGTAACTGCAGTCTTACCCATACTGGGTGAGCAAAAATAAAGACAGCGGTCTTTGCCAACCCCAAAGTTGAGCATTGTCTTTTGGTAATCGAACGGTTTAAAAATCTCACTCATTTCATTGAATCAAAAAAGCGTTTACCATCAGCCACGTTGTCAACCCACGTGCACCTAAAACCAAGCTCACGTAGATCTCCAAGCCATTTGTTTTGCAACACGCTTGGCATTTTACCTTCGGATTTAAACTCTACAAAAACTGTAATCCCCTTGCGCATAAACATCCTGTCAGGTTTGCCTCTATCGTGGCTTCCGGATAGTTTCATATTCTTCCACCCGTAATTCTTGGCAGCGTAATCGCATACTTTTTTCTCAATCTGAGCTTCAGTCATTGACGTTTAGAATCTCCATAATGTTATTGCTGATCTCCGAACGCTCCATTCGTTGGATGGCTACAACTAAGTCAACCCACACGCCGCGCCCCAAAGCGGACAATGGGGCTTTGTTTGTGTTTGACGAACGAAACACTTCAATCATCACTGCGCGTTTAAGGTCGTCAATGTCGGGTTTGGTTTTGATCCACTTACGTAGAACACTGCGGTTTTTTATGTAGGGTAAAATACGAATAGTATCGTTACGAGATACATCTGGTTGGTCTGGGAATATCTTCATGGTTCAGTCTTTCGTGTAGTAATCGCATACTCCACCTGTGGCGGCGAGCGGAAAATCTGTAGGAAGCCAATCAGGGTGTGTGCACAGGGCAGCAGAAAGCCCATCAGCCCCAAGAGGGTGTTCATGGGAGAGAACCTCGTCGTGGATAATTGAGAAAATATCGTAGCCACGTTTCGATGCGATCACGCATCCGTTCTGCATAATGTCGCGAGCCGTCCCCTGCACAGAGTTTTGGTAAGCCATGCCAGCGTAGAAATTGACGCGTCCCCAAACCGCTTTCCCTGCAGACTGCCCGTAATAGGTAATGTCGTTGGTATCCCACTCGCGGGTCTCCCCAGTCTCGTAATCCGTGTGCCGTTTGACGGCGCGTTCGACCTTTGGCATGGGGTAGATCAGCTGACGACCACTTGGCAGGCGCATTACCAGACGATGAAACGGTGCTTTTTTGGAGGATGCAAAAGACACGTGGGGTGACGCGTTAAACCAAGTGCCGGGATTTTGGATCGCGCTCACCATAGCGTTCTCGTAGTTCCTCCATGTAATTGGGAACATGTAGTTTACTTCTCTGAACTTACGAACGGTGTCGCACGCGACATCTTTAGGTATGGGGTTTCCCCACATCTCGCACGTCTTGTGGAACGTCTTAGCTCCAGTCTGAAACACCAATGACAGGTTTCCCACCTTGCCCACAAAGCGTTGCTCCTTGGTAACTTCGCTCAGAGGCACGTTGAATACCACGCTGGCAAGTTCTTTATACGCGTCTCTGCCTTCACGATATACGTTAAGCAGCTCTTCCTGCCCTGCAAGCCATGCGGCAACACGACTTTCGATGTTGCTATAGTCCACGGCATACATCTTACCCTTATGCGGCTGGATGAAGTTGCGGATACACGACGCAATCGCCTCGTAAGGATTGCCAAAGCATATGTCCAAAAGCTCAAGGTCAGCCTTTTCGCGGATGAAGCGATACGCCAAGTCGGGGTTCTTGATCGTTGATCGACGAGCGTTCTGTAGCTGTACCCCGTGGGATGTCCAACGCCCTGTAGCCGAAGCACCGCACCACGTGAACATCCCTTTAAGGGTGTTGTCAGGACATACGGTGTTCTTCATCGCTGCTACTTTCTTGATAGCTGCGAAACTAAGATCGGACTGCAGACGCAATGCGTGCTTGCCAACGTCCGACAACATGCTGCTGTCAGCCAGTTGTTTTACGGTTGATGCTTTGAGATCCTTGGCTGGGTATCCCTCAGCTTGCAGCCAAGCCAAAGCCTTAGCACGCTGGCTGGGTCTAAATCCTGTAAGGTCAAAGAACTCCTTTTCAAGATGCACTTGGTGTTCTTTGATAAGATCAGCAGCGTGGTTTACGGCATCAAGATTGATTGGCGCACCCAGCGTGTTCATGTTTAGAGTAAACTGGAAACCTTCAAGCTCAGAACCCGTAAGTGTTAGCTTGTTAAGTTTCTCGGCAATAAGCCGCTCGACCACGACGTCCTGACGGCAGTAAGACTTGAATCGCTCCCACGCGTCTTTGAGAGTTATTTGCCCTCCTTGGAGGGTCAACGTGTAATCCCAAGGAACAGGATTCAACTCAAGCGGGTTGGTGACCCTGAACGACTCTTTGCCTTTACGAAGCATAAGCTGACGAGAAGTATCAGAGAACACATTGATAAGCGATTTGCCGCTTGCGTCTTTGTCTTGAACTCTTAGGAACGCTGCAGCTTTACCAAGAGATACTGGTATAGACGCTACACGAGCCAGAGCCTGCACACACCGCCACTGCTCAAGTTTAGGAGGTAGAAGACCTACGTCTAGCTTCAACCGATACATGGAAATAGCCGCCTCAAATCCTGCGTTGTACGCATGTATCTCGCTGCCGGAGCTAATGGCTCTATCCAAGAGGGCTTTGGCTGATCTTGACTCGTGGCTATTTGGCTCTAAGTAATTCCACAATACAGGCTCATCGTCGTTGTAGGCAATCGCAAACATAAGGATACGCGTAGACGGATCTGATGCGTAGCGATATGCGCCATGCGTTATGTCGCAGGCTGAAGATGTTTCGTAATCAAGGTGGAAATGACTCATTGTTTACCCAAAAACCCGCAGCCCTCTTTCGAGAACTGCGGGTGAGTCTGAGCGGTTAAGCTCCCACTACTTAGATGTCTTCGTCTTCATCCTCATCGCTGAGGTCAGGCATGACGTCAGCTGCCTTAACGCCACTTGCACCAAACGGCTCATTGTCGCCAATGAACTGCACGATCTCAAGGTTAGCACAGATCTTCTTCCAATTCTTAGGAACGTAGATAGAGATGAGGAAGTTGCAATCACACCCAGCGTAAGGCTTGGTGTCTTGGCTGTCCAACGGAGTACGTCCGTCTTTGTCTACGACTTGTGGACGCTTCTGAGACTCGGCGCGGTTTGCGCTGATGATCCAGTAATCGTCCATTCCTTCGTCAGCTCCGTCCTTGATAAACAAGTCTTTGGATTTAGGAACTGCTCCTTTGAAATTGATCTTGCTGAGACGTTCGATCTCTGCGTCAACTTTCGCTTTGGTCTTGGTGTCAGACTTAGGGAGATAGATCGCGCAACCATAGCGTGGCTTCGACGATGGATCACCTTTGATACCTTCTGGGGTGAACAACTTAGGGTAACCAAGTCGTGAGCCTTTGATGAGTAACTGACCTTCTTTTAGTGTATTTGACATAATGTGTATTTACGTATTTTGTATTTAAAATGCCCCTTTTGTTTGCTGCTCCTGTAGGCGTGGGAGTCTGTAGTGAAATTGTTTAATCCTCCAAAGTCATGTCAGGCATGACATCTTTAGGTGCTGCGAGCGCAGGACGTTTGTCTTCGGCAGGAACAAGAACAGGTCTTCCTTCGCTGCGTTTTACCAGTTGTTCAAATCGGTTCTTCGTCCTTGCGGTCTTGAGGTTCTCTTTGAGCAATGCTTCAATCTGCGCTGGTGTTTTCAATTTGATCGTGCAGCGTTCCTCAAGTTTCAGCTTCTGGTTCTTACAAAAAACCTCAGCTTCGTCTTCGTTTGACCAAGATCTGTTACCTTGACGACCTTCAACCCATTTTACTCCTTCAAGCTCAGTGCTTACTGCTAAGGTTTCAAGGTAGTCTTGGACGTCGTTTAGGAACTTCTCGATCTTTTTCTTGTTCTTGAACACCGCTACAAGGTAGTCAAGGCGCAGCGTTTGTCCGTCTTTAGGTACGATGGGGCTGTCAGTAACTACTTCAAAGTCCATAGCAGCAACCCCTTCCTTGGTCATGTCCGGCATGACAGCCAGAAGAGCAGAAGTATTGTAATCACCTGTGGTGTCAGAATGACGTGCGCCACAGAACCCTTTGGCTTTGCACCAACGGCAGCTGCCTTCGTCGCCGTCCTGCGGTAGAAACTCAACACCTGAGTCTTTCGACGAAACAAGAACATCTTTGGGGTCGACGTCTGCGCCTTCGGTGACGCTATTACGTACGTCTTCAACCGCCGCAGTCGCAATCTTTGCTTTCTCTTCAATCGTTGCACAAAACTTGCGGAACTCCCAAAGTGGGAGAATCCATGCTTCGTCTTCGTCCGCCATCCGGTGACGCGGCTGCACGACCTTGATGTCGATGATCGTATCGTCATTGAACTCATACACGTCAGAGAGATACTCAATCATGGAATAGGCGTAGATCGCAAGTTGTGTATTCTCTTCTGAGGTTACAAGCACACCTGCGCCGTGTTTATAGTCGCGGACGGTAACTCGCTCATCAGTCACAATAGCAAAGTCGCAAGTGCCTGTTTGATCGTTTTGGTAAAACAATGGAACTTGAACTTCCACTTCATACTTCACGCCATTAGCGATAGCGAGACAGTGGTCAACATAGATACCAACAGCTTCTTGAAAGTCTTCAGGAATGTCCTTGAGTTTCTTTTTGCCAAGCAAAATGTCTGCAGCGTAGTCGTGTGCTTCAGTCCCCTCATTGGAGTAGACAGATGAACTGTCTGCTGGAACGCGGTGTCTGTTAGCCTCAACGTATGCCGGAGCTGCGGTGCAGTTTGTCCAAGTCTTACTTGAAGACGGCGCAAGGCGAGCGTGTGCGTTGTGGCTACCCGATACCTTAGTTTCAACAGAAGGGTAAATCTGGACACCATCACGAATAACGGCAGTGCCCGACATGGCAAGAGTCTTCTCCAGCAGATCATCAAAGAACTTACGTGGCTGAGTGCCGGAGTCGCTACCTCTGAAATTGTATTCTGCTGACGCTTTGGTCAGACGAATAATAGTAATTGGCGGCATCCCTTCGCGGGTAATAATATCGTTTATTTGTGGGGTATAATTCATTGTTGTAGTTTCTGTTTTGCGTCTTCGTATTCCCAACCCATATCCCACAAGCGGTGATTAGATGCTGCGAGGTAAGGATTAAAATCTTTGTCGATGCCGTTTTTGCGAGATTCCATACCATAGATGTAAGGCTTGTTATCGTACCCTGCTTTGTCAGGGTCAAACACGCTCATGTCCGGCGGCGAGGAATACCTAGTTAAATCTTCTGATTCGGGCATACTGATAGCTATTTGCAGGTAAATGGTATTTAAGGCAACTATTGTGTAAGAATCTCACCTTGCGTTCATTAAGTCAGGGTGAAAAAAACCACTGCATCCTTTTCTAATCTTCTTTACGTAAGTGCGTCTTGAAAAATCTACAGGTTCAAGAGTTCGATACTCAGAATCTTTATGCGACGGTAGAAAGATAAAAGTCTTTTCTTGCTTTGATAGTGTTTGAGCTGCGGCGGTGACTTTTTCTGAGTTGGGTATGAGTCTGCGTTTTCCGTTAAAAGTAATGTTGTTTTTTTCAATCGCACGGCGAATCAATGCGGTGTCAATTAGTGGTTTCATCGTATTTGGTATTTGGTATTTAGAAGAATAGCGACTGCTTACGGCAGTCAATCGGGGTAAGACGCAGCCCCCACAGCTTACGCCGAGCTAACGGCAAGGTAGTTTACCAGCTAAGAACCTCCTTGTAGAACTCAGGGACTTGTTCATCGGTGAGTTCACCTACGAGCTTGACTTTAAACTTCGCACGAGCGGCTTCAAAGACTGGCTTCACCAGTGGGTCAGCAAACATCTTGGTCTTGATAAGCTCCCTAAGTGAAACACGAAGCTCGTCAATCGGAAGTTCAGGGACACTTACTTCATCAGAAGTTTCGGTCTCTTCAGCTTCAACAACTGGGGTAGTAGGGGCTTCGACGATCTCTTTAGCGGGAGACTTCTTGGCGCGTTTCTTTACGGGTTCGGCGGCGGGTTGTTCACCAATAGATGAAACTGGCGTCTCAAGCACGTTTAACGGTGGAGTTAGACTTGCTTCAAGGAGCATCTTTAGGGCTGTGGTATTGGCTGATACGGCTTCGGTTAATTGCGCAATGGCGGTTTCGATATTCATATGTTTGTGTTGGATGTAGTTAATAGAAACAATTTGTGATAATTTGTCAAATAAATCTTCAGTTATTTTTTAAGGCTTATAGAATAAGGGCTAGATGTCATTCATCCTAGATTTAAGTATCTCTACTGCGTCATCTATGCCATCAACAAAACGGTCAACGTGGGTGTATATCCGCGTCTTTTCGCCGTCTATGTCAAACCTCTTATTCTTTTCGTAGCTCTGGTAGCCAAGCATGTAGAGGTAGTGACTTGGGCGAGCGTTGTTCTTGCCAAGGACGGCAGTGGCTGTTTCCAGTGCGGAGTAGTGAATTACGTCTTCGCCAATGAGCGGGTACTCAGGATCGGAAATTAGATCTTCGATCTGGATAAGCATGAGATTCTTGCCAGCGTCTACAAGCTCATCGCGGAAGCGTGTAACAGGTGCATGTCCGTTCGGATCGAAAGACTCGCTGATCTTGTGGTCAAGGTAGAACTGGCGGAACGCTCCACTGGTTTCTGGGTCAGCAAGCATCTCGTGGATACTCGCCATAATTCCGGTGTCACTAAACTCCCTTACTTGCTGACTGGTCTGCAAACGGCTTTTGAGAACCATGTATCTGCGGTCGCTGTCCTCTAGTATGAGAGCATCGTGCTTGTTACTTGTCATAAAGTAGTTCGACACGTTCGGGATGTTTGCCGTGTCTTTGAACTTCTTGTTGACGGTGATGACGTCGTTAGTGACACCATCTTTGACTTTGTTGTTTACCTCGTGACGGTTCGCTCCGGCACTGAACAACTCATCGCAATAGATAAAGTGCGCACCTTCGCGGTAGTCATCAAACGTGCCTGTAAGTGTAGACCCAGTAATCACCTTGAAGTTGGCAAGTCCGATAGCCGCTTTTACGGTATCAATGAGGGTTCCTTTGCCACAGCCTTGCCCACCTTGGAAGAAGATAGCCCAACGGATCTTCTCGCCGGGTCTTTGCACGCAATACGCAAGGAAGTCTAAAACTGTTTGCTCATACTCAGGGTTCGCCAAGTTGGCTCGCAGCAGTTTCTTAACCAGATTGCCAGCGCGTTTTGATCCTCGTTGTGTTGCTTTTGGGACACTTGCTTCAAGGAATGCGTTTACGTATGTTCTGCCATCGCGCTCAAAATAGCTTTCACGTCCTGCAGAACCGCTGGCTGCCTTCTCTCTAGGATCATACATTACCCCATCGACAATCTTGGTGTCAGCGATATTGAGTGCGTAGTTGGCAGGTGTCATAGCTGGACGACCATCTGCCGTAGGTTCAGTTTCTGAAATTAGATGCCTCGAAAAAGTGTGGTTAAAAGCATCGACGGTGTATTCCACTCCCGTGATGTTGTTTCTAAATTTGTCTTGAGGCCCGATAAAGCAAAAAGGTTTCATCCACGCAGGGCTTTCAACCCTAGCTGTCTCCATCCGTTCGGAGGTTCTCACCCTCTTCACTTCGTTGACAACCGCCATCTTACTTACTTTTGCACCCGCTTGCTTCAATGCTTTGACAACCATGTCCGCCATCAACTCTTCAGTAATCGAGTTACGCACTGGCATGGTAGCGATACGCTTGACTCCCTCGCTCATCAAATCTTGCTGGGTAGCTGATTCGCACCACTCGCTGAAGGATTCGACCACGCGGGTGTTTACCTTAACAGGCTCCCAGCCTGCATCAATCGCCATCCTAAAGAGCGAACGAATAGTCATTGGAAGACGACCTTCTGGATACGGAGAGAAACTACGCCATTTTCTAAGAGTAACTTCGCGCCCTCTATACTTTTTCCCTCTGGCTGAGAAATCGTTATAGTCCTCAAACGCTTCCCTAGCTTCACTTTCTTCGACAAACTGGTGACGCATACATGCAGCAATGCTTGCCCATACCGGATACTGTGAGTCCGGATCAAGGTACGTCAATGCTTCACGGACATCGTCTAGGGTTACGTTTGGTGACGGCAGATTCAGAATGTCGCCAATCGCTTGGTCGCCTGCCTTTGGGACATACGCAAAAACGTCGTCATCGTCATCGGGAACTTTAACTGCCGGATCAAGCGAGGCTGGGTCAAGCGGTTTGCCTTTAAGCTGCGACGCTATGACTGAGGTAAAATCCTCTCCTTTAAACACTACAGGACGGTAATGTAATTGGCTGATGACATGCGACTCTGATGAGCCTTTAAAGTCTTTAGGCAACCCAAGGCGTTCGACGACGTAGTCTACTGCTCTGCCGTATAAACTTGGGTCTGACTCTGAGCAGTCAACAGCGATCTTTAAACGAGGCGCGTCCGGTGTATGCTTGGCAGTATTCCAAGCTACAAAGTTGTAAGGGTTAAGCGCGTCTTGCAGAGCCTCTGGCGATTCGGAAAAGTCCTTCGCGTCTTCGCCACCGTCCAAGTCGATAATGACAAGGTTGAACGCCTTCGCTCCAGCGGTGCTACGTCGCGTCTCATCTGGGGCATAGACCGCCGGAGTGACATACGCCACGTCTTTTAACTTGTCTCTATCTGGGTGGGCAAGGAAGTCCTTGCGCAGCATGTCGATGGGGACAGGAACAAAGAGTTGCGACTGAGCAAACGACTTAAAATCCTTTGCAGCAAGAACATGGACTTTACCATCATACGCAGTTTTCCCGCCGAAGTAATAAGATGAGTCCATATTATGCACCCTCCTGCGACAAGTATTTCTCAATTCTTACTGCGTCGTTGTATGAGAGCTTGATAACTCGCCCACCCAACCATCTGTGAATTTTATAGTATCCGACGCCAGTGATCGTAGCAAGTTTCGACGCTGCGATTTCAGTCTTTTCTAAGTAGGCTATGGCGCGAGTTCGTAGTTCTTCAGATGGATCGTTCATATCAGGGGCAGACAGTGTGAGTAGCCGCGAAGCACGTGTCAATAGCGTTTCTGCAAGAGCATCGGCTTTACCTGTCTTTTGTTGGCAAATGGTTACTGTAGTAGGTTTCATCGTTCGGACGAAACCTACTACGGATTATTGCAGTTATGCAAGAACTATTTTTACTTGATCGGGATATTTCGAGGCTCACTGCGCTCAGATTTCTTGAACGCCGCGTAGCGTTCAGGGTCAATCTTCTTCATCTTACGCATGTCATCTTCAGGGAAGACGAACCTTTCAACCGTTTTCCGGTCAACCAGTGCGTTGAATCGTGATTCGGAAAGACCTGCTGACTTCGCGCTTTTCTTAATGTCGCGGAGTGCGCTCTTCTCGCTAACTTTACCTGAGTTAGCCCGAAGTTTTGCAAATCCTTCAACACGCTTGAGGGTCTCTTTGCTGATCGACATGTTCATCTCGCTACGTTTTTCGCGAAGTTGGACAGCTTCTTTTCCGGAAAGAGGAGCAGGCGAAATGACAGGTGAAGTAATCATCCACAGTTCGCTTTTCTTCCTGCGAATGTCATTGAACGATCCGCGTTCGATGTCGTCGAAGGATTTCTCCAATGGTTTAAACGGAGCTATTGTGCCAAGAGCAACACCCAGTGGTGAGTAGAAGAACTCAGCACCTTCGGTATCACGTTTGGTTGCATCGTAGAATCTGTTCATCTGGGTGAACAACCGTGGCAAGTATGCTTCGCCAATGTATCCAACTTGTTTAGTCACCTGCATAGCCCCGCTATCCGATTGGAAATAGATAGGTCTGTTAGTTGACGTGTTGATGTTGCGCTTCGCGTCAATTACACGCCCTGCTACAATGTTCTCACCGAACGTATCTTCAGCTATGAAGTGCGCTATGATACTCGGAATCTCTTCTGGATCTCCGGATATGATTGCGTTGAGCGAACGTGAAATGGGGTCAAGTCCGAACGAGTAAGGGTTGGTGAATGAGATGTTGTATATCTGCACGCCGTCCTCGCCTACAAAGTAATACAACGATGCGTTCTGCAAGTAGTCAGGAAGAGACGAACGAATAGCTTCGTCCTCGTCGTCCCCAAGTCCTTGGATAAGCCGTTGTGCAATGATTGGCATGCCAACTGTGATGAGACCCGCGACAGTGGCAAACGCAGCCATCTTACGACGACCGTATTTTTGAAGAACTTCGTTGTCGGAGTTACTCCATTGATACGCCAATTTAGCGGAATTAACTGTGTTACGAATCACCTCTGCTTTGAAGCGGATGAACGCACCTACCATCGCACCAAGTCCGGAGCCTGTGAACGCCGACACTGCGGTTGACGCTTCCGATTTGGATGGCATGACGAGTTTCGTCAAGCGACTTGCCTCTTGTTGAATCTCACGCTCTGTGCCGAAGTTAGCTTCTTCAAGTTTGGTTTTGAAGTCGAGGTATGCCATAACCGCAGGATACACTTCGGTTACTTCAGCAAGTGCTTGAAGTTTGTTAAGTGCAGCCTTGCCGTATCGTTTACCTTTCTTGAACGCTGAGTTGAGCTTCTCATCAGAAATACCTGCAATCTCATTGAGCTTGTCGAGCGTCGCTGACTGATCTTTACCCATGCTCTCAATGAGCTGTTTGAGGTATCCGATCTGTGCGCCGTCCAACGCGATACGTCCCGCGATAAGCTCTTGGAACTCAGGAGAGATTTGGTCAGTGTTGATGATCGTGGCTTTTATGAAGTCAGTCGCAGCTGCTACCAGTTTTGGATCAGTGAAGTTTACTCCGTTCATGCCAGCGTAGAACATGCCGCCGAAGACGTTACGCACAAAGTATGCTGGGCTACCGAGGGTCGCAACCCCAAGAGATACACCAGCCGCCCCAATGAGCTTCTTATTGACTGCACCAAGTGCTTTCTGTGCGAAGTGTTCTGCTGCTGTTTTACCAGTGTGGAACGTGGCACGGAATGCTTCGGCTTGTTCTGGGGATGCGTAAAGCCCGCCAAGTGGCGCATACGCGGAGTTACCCTCGTTAGGTGAGACCAACGGAACCCAGTTTGCATAACGACCCTTGAGCGGGATCATCTTGTCCTTGATCTTCATTGTCAGTTTGCTTGACGAGATGAAGAGGTCAGTAGCAAGTCGATCAGCTTTAAGCCCAAGCTCAGGAAGTAAGTCAGCCAGTGACTCTTTGCTTTCGCCAAACTCTTTAAGAGCCTTATCGAGTTTTGCACCGATCTCTTCACGAGATGGTTTGTTTGCAATCTCGCCACGAGTGTAAGCCGCTTCAGCTTGTCTATACAGTGGAGTAAAGAGTCTGTCTCTGACATCCTGTTTGACTTCTTCGTTACCTGTCGAAGCAAAGGTTTCACGTAAGAGGTTATGCCCATCTTTGTAGGCTATGCCTGATACTTTCTCCGCTTCAGAGATATACCTGCCTGACTCAATGCCGGATGCCGCGATTTCAGAAAGCATGTTTGCGTTCACGATCAATCGACCAAGCGACATACCAGTGTTTACCATGTTGAACACAGGGTCAGTGTTGACCATGAGTGCGTCAAGGAACTGCTGTGGCATGTTCATTTTCTTCATGTAGCGCGAGATCTCGTTAGTCACGTCGCTTCCGCCGCCGAACAATCCAGTCTCGTTTTGGTGGGCTACCATAAAGTCGTTGAACATCTGGAGTGCGCGTGCGCTAGAGCGTTCACTGGCAATCTCTTCCATGCTGGCAATAACCTTGTTGTAGTCATACTCACCCTTGAATGCTTTCAAGAAATCAGGGTCACGCTCAAGCTCCTTCATAATGTCGTCCTTGGCTTTTGCGTCAAAGAAACTGATAAGTGCTTCACGACGTGCGGCATACTCAGGATCTTGCGAGTTGAGCATGAGATCGACCTGTTTAGGATCTTGGTGGACTCTGTAAGAGCGAACCAGATAGACGCTCATCGACTGGTCAATGATCGCTTGAATCTCAGGGTTACCCACGTTCAAGCGTTTCACGCGTTGTTGCAAGTCATTGAGGAATGCTCGCATGTCGATGAGAGCTTCGTATGTATCAGGAGACGTGCGCTCAAGTTCAGCAAGTGCGTCCATCTGTTGTTTGCGACGAGCATCAGCTGATTCCGTGCGCTCTTTCCAAATGCGGATCTTACGAGCGCGTTCGGCTTCGCTAATAGCTATTGCCATGTTGTCTTTGATATACTGTTTGGCTTCGGTCTGATCCTTGATGGAGAGAGACTCCTCTTGAATACGATCCGTGGCACTGGCTATTTCATCTTCATACGTACGGATGATGTCCTTCTCAACCGCTTCAGAAATAAGCGGATCAGGATTGCCGGATGCCAACTGCACAAGGTGGGTGTCAACTTCCTCAGCTCTAATAGTTGCGGACAGACGCTTGCTCAGACGGGCGATAGTTTCCTCCGTGGTGCGTGATAGCGCATCTCGATTGAGTTTCGATTTAGACGCCGACTCGGAAAGCGCACCAAATGTTTTAATGAACATCTCATTGGCTTTGCGCAACCATGAGTTTGAACTCTCGGCTTTGTCAGCACTTGCACGAACACCATTGTCGTCAGTATACAAGTCAAGGTAACCTGCTTTGCTGCTTGGGGTATTCAGAAGATTTTGTCTTGGTGCACCTGTTGGTTGGAATCGAACTTGTCCAGCTTCAACCGCTGTTGCCATCTCCGGCGTGATGTTGATTTTCCAGATGGGTACGGAATCTTTGTCTCGTTTAAGCTCTTGTAAAAGCTCGTCGTCCGTTAGGTCGTCGATGCGTTTACTCGATTCCGGAGTGGAGATTGATGACTTCTCAACCTTACCGCCTCCCAGCTTCTCGACATACTTGCCGATCTCTTTGGGAAGCATGGTATCGTAGAATCCTTTCATGCCGGAGCCGCCGATATTTAAACCTTCACCTTTTAAGTCTCCTGATTCATTACTCAATATAAGGTCTGCGACATCCTTCCCTATTACCTCGTCTAAGCGAGAACCATCTGGGACGATGCCAGCAGCGGACTCACCTGATCTATTGATAACTGTTCCGTCAGGTTTAACAAAAAAGGTAAATCCGTTTTGACCTATAGGTTCGATAAAGACATCTCTGTTACCATTCTTACTGGTCACCCAGTCGAGAGATTTGATATGGTTAGATAGGTTATACCGATCATTCTGCGTATCGCCTGTAGTCCATCCGATCCAATCTTTACCGGATTCAACTGCATCACGCAGAGCGCGTTTAAACATAGCGAGTGGCCATGTGGTGCGGAATGGTGCGTCTGCGACTACTCCCCTTTTGTAATCCTTGGAATCCATCATCTCCTGCCTGTAATCGGCTGGGTCGGCTTCAGGAGCTAACCCGAAGAATTTACGAACCTGCTCATCGGTCGGGATGTCGGTTTGGTATCCGCTTTTCCGTCCCTCTTGATGCCTGTCGCTTTGGATCTCTTCGATGAACAGACCGTCGTTACCTTCGGCATCCGTGCGCTCGTTAAGCCTCATATGGGCTACGTAGTTCGGGATGTCTTTGAAGTGGGATGATGTGTATTTAACTGAACGCTCACGGTCTTCAGCCAGTTCCAGACCCTGACGAACTTCGATGTTTCCATCAGCTTCCGTTTCCATGATGGATTCAAGGTATCGGTCTACCGCATCTCTGGTGCTGAAAGTCGCCAGCCAGTTCCCCGTCTTTTTGCGGAACACTTGGAATCCTGTTGCTTTCACTTTCTCAGGCATCGCTAACACGACCTCGCGGTAGTTCTTGCCGCCGGGAAGTTGGTATTGGGCATACTTAGGAATACTTGCTCCAGCTTCGTATGCTGCTGTATTTATGTAGTCACTTTCATTTATGAAGCCGTAAGACTCACGTATGTAATCAGTGGTCACTCCTTCTTTCTTAGCAAGGTATTCAATAGCTTCTTCAGGGGTGTTGAATAAATTATTTCCTAACGTAACTTCCTCAAACGTCACATCACCTTCATTGCGAAGGTAGTTAATCAGCGAGTCCTTCGACACCTTGCCATTTACGGCTAGGCTTTCGACAGCTTGCCCAATGCCTGACCATTTGATCTCTTCAGTCTTAACACCATTGGATGGGTTTGAGATCGTGCTTATGATCTGCTGAGGGGTAGCTGAGTTAGGGATTTTGGAATTAACGACTTCTTCCAATTTGGAATAGAAGCCTTGGTTATTAGCGGAAGGCTGAAGCATAAACTCGCCTTGCTCATATCCACGGGATACGTTGATGTCGTCGTGGAACCCAACCTTAGCACTGGCGAGGGTATTTCTCATGCGGCTCGCGAGAACCTGAGTTGCGACGTTGTCACCGACACGGGCGTAGATCGCATCAATAGCCGCTTCGAGATATTTAATTAGCTTCTCTTGGGCAGACTTGTTAGCACGGAACGGTCTGATGTGGACACCTTCAAACCTACCACGGGTGATAAGCTCGAACGCCTTGGTGTAATCTTCAGGATCTTCAAGAGTCGCATTTCCTGCTTTGCGAGCGAGAGCGTGGTTCACGGCAGCTTCGATGTATTTCTCTTGAGCCCTGTAATCCAAAGGCTCTGCTTCAGCCATGAGTGTGTCGGCGTCGATGCCGAGACTCTCGATGGTTCTACGAGCAGGGATCATGTCCTTTAACATTTGCATCGGAGTCCTGAACGAACCGAAGAACTTAGCGATCTCTTCAGGATCTGTTGAGAGGTAATCGTCGGATGGCTGGAACTTAACCTCTGCACCCGTGTCACCATTTACGATAGGTGCTACCAGCATTTCCTCGGTCATGTTCCTTGCTCTCATTCCTCTAGGGAGAATAGACACTGGCATCATGCTGTTGGGTGCTAGTTCGGCGGCGGCATCTGAGCGACTACGTCCTTCGTGATACGCTGGGTCGAGAATCCATTGCTTTTTATTGTCGTCCCAATCAGGCTCAATCCACGGTGGTGCGATGGTGTCACCTGCTGCAACTCGTGCCTTAATATACTCTTTAGTGTTTTCACCACTGACTCCTGCTGGGACAAGTTTCCTGAAATTTTCAGGAGTCATGTTTCTAACAAAGCCAAAGTAGTCTGTGTCTATTTGTTTTGGAACGGAGCCTATGCCTTTTACATCCCATTTAATTTTAGACGCTGGTTGGAACCTAATTCCTCTAGTTGGTGGCTCACCTACAATTATCTCATGGTAAGTTCCAAAAGCTCCGACATTCAGGGCGATAATGTTGTCGATTAGAATATCTTCCTCAATAATGTTGTTGCCGAATTGAGATACAAACTCTCGTGTAGTTCCCCAGTTTTTGGTTGTCTTAGTTTTTTGTTTTCCTCCGGCACGATAAAGTTTTATTGTATCACCAAACGTGGATCTTAACGCTTCACGCGTTTGATTGAACGTATTATACAATCTCTCTGGAGAGACTTGCGGGTTTGTACCATTCATCACATCGTCAACAGGGGTATCTGCGTTGTAGTACGTTCCCGTAGCTGCCTCTACGATTGGCTCATATACACTCCGGCTCCTAAACAAATCGTTCCATGCGGTGAGCACAACATCGAAAGGTAATGTGCTCTTTCTGTTTTCTTCAGATGGTAGTTTTTCGAGTGTCGGAGCTTTAGCCAGATCAAATAAAAGGGCGTTTGTTTTTCTCATTACCCCTACATACTTTTCTGCTTCCGCTTTGGTAAGGTTTCCATCGCCAACTATGGCGGCGGCTTTTTCTTGAAAACTTTTGAACTCTGCTATTTTTTTAGCACGTTCGTCCTTTGTAAGAACTGTTCGCCCATCTTGTGCTGCTGGCTGGAAGCGGATGCCTGAAGGTTTAGTTATTTTAAAACCTATATCACCGAAACCTGTTTTAGATACTTCTGCGTCAGGCAACTCCTCATAGATAAGTCTCGCCAGAGTTTGAGGAGTGTATCCTTTCTGGAATGTACCAATGGAAGTGAGAACTTCTCTTGGGCCGACAATCTTGGTCTTGGGGTTAGTAAGCCTTGTTTTAATGTTATTCCACCCCATCACGCTGACGAACGCCGCTCCATTCGGTTTCAGCTTGGAGTAAATGTCTTTCAATATCTGCCTGCCCGTGTCTTCAGGAACTACGTTGAGGACTGCGTTATTGATTATCAGATCCTTACTGTTGTTAGGGATTTGATTTAGAGATTCCATGCCTTCATACTCTGGGGTCACGACACGCTTGTCGGGGTTAGAGAATGGCTCATACCCCACCATGTTGAAACCTACATCTTGCCCTAGTCTTTTACCTACCTCTGTGCCAGCACCTAGCCCTGCAGAGAAGTCCAGCACTTCCATTCCTTTTGTGGCATACTGGTCTAGTATTTGTTTATACGTTGATGCTGTTGATGACCTTTGTGTCTTCTCTGATGCGGATGGATCGTACCCTTCACGAGTAAGAGATTCCCAAGTTGAAGGATTCATCAAGCCACCTTCTGACTCAGGTATCGGAGGAATGGCGTTCATTGCTCCAACCGCTGGCTGGAACCGGATGTCCATACTCATCTCGTCCGCCCACTTATCGGGAGTAACCAAATCGCCATTGTCATCGAGGTTGAGAGGCTCGGCGGCTGATACGGTAGCTGGAGTTTCTGATACTAGGCGTATGTCTGCTCCCTCCCAGTTTAACCTTGCTCTTTGCATGGCGTGCGGGGTGTTAAGCCCTTTCATGCCGTCTATAAAATACCTTCCGTCATCAAACCTACCAGCGATTGTAATCTCTTTTGAGTAATTAGTAGTTTCATATCCTTTATTTGGCTGACCTTCTTTTGTGAATCCCATTAAGTTTCTAGGAGTTCCGACGTACGCTTCTGGGATTTCCGTAGCAGTATTAAAAACAGTTTCAGCACGCATGTTCTGAAGCTCAGTATATGCTTCAGGGTTTGCTTCTTTCCATGAGTCGATGTCTGCCTGTGTTGGTCTGATCGGCAGATCAGAGATAAGCTGGTTGAAGCGTGCTACGTCTCTAAGACCGACGGACGGTTGGAAACGAACACCCGCATCAGCGAATCCTTGGAACGTGGATACTCCTTCTGGAGTCTCTGGCAGAACGTATACGACACCACCGTTATTGAAGTGTTCGACTACTTCAGGAACTTTCTTAGGATCAAGATTCAAGCAACCACTGGTCACGCGATTATCCTCTGCAGTTTCTGAAGCTAACGCAGCACGACGTTGGGCTGGTGATGTAGTTTTAGAACTGCTTGGTATTCTGTGCATCAAGAAGTTATTGTTCCCAACGCGGTGGAACCGAACAGTATCACCGTAGTCCTGAGACGCATACTTCTCAGCATCGAACCTACCCGCTGGAGTTCTGTAAGACACGCCTTCGGTCTTAATAAAGTCTCCGGCATTACGTCCAAACAAAGCGTCAACTTTGCCAGTAAGCTGACCTTCTGTATCAAACAAGTATAAAGCTCCGTCCGTTTTATCGGCAACGATAAATGGTAATGATTCGTTATCATTATTCGCCACGATCCAGTTCGTCATTTTCTGTGCGTTATCTTTGAGAGACATACCTTTGAAGTCCGGCTTCTTAACAAAGACAGGTGCTTCAGGTTCTTGAACACTAGGTGCTTCAGCAACAGTGGTAGGGATCTCTAACGTGTATACGGGAAGTGGATCTGCGTTAATGTCAAAGTCGATGTAAGCCGCAGCTCTTGTAGGATTCATCTCCATGTCTTCTGGAGTCGGAACACTGTCGTAGTTTATTACTGACGTGTCGGCTACCATCGTAGGTGCACCGTCATTAGGTAGCTCCCCTGCCATTTGTGGGGCGGTCACTGTCGGTGCTACGTTCAGCATGGTCGATACGCTGATGATTACACCGATATTGCGTGATTGTTTTTTAAGATGCTCCCATACTTTCTGGAACATTTTTGCAAGATTGCCTGAAAGTTTTTTGCCAGATGCTACCCAGTCGGTCATCATCTCACCGAAGCGTTGTGCCGCCATGTCTGACCATGCGGTTTCGCCTATGGTCTTACTAAAAGATTGTTTCTCTTTGGAAGTCAAAACTTCTTCAGCTGCTTTTGCTGCTCGCTCAACTCCTTTAGGAACTGTGGTTTTAGCTTTCGGTTTATTTGTAGCTGCAATCGGTGTGGGCGGTAAGCTAGTAACCGTATCCGATGGCACAAGTCCGTTCCGTGGTGTTTGGATCAAACTTACAAGACCTTTGCGAAGTGACTCGATGTCACGATCTGCGCGGCTGCGTCCAGATACCAAATCAGCGATAAGGTCGGTGATGACTTGCAACAAGTTGCGTTCGCTTGGTGGGGACAATCTGGAAACTACAGATCTAAATTTGTCAGATGTGAAGAAGTGGGTTAAGAACTCGTCGTTGCTGCTTAACGCGTATTGAAGATCGTCGTAATACACGCCTTTCTGTTTCGCACGTTTGATAACCGTCTGACGAACGCGCTCAATCTTCTTAATGATTTTTGCTTGTGCGGCGTTGGGGTTCTGCAATGACGTATCAGTTACTGCGTGGAGAAGCTCGTGAAGCACGGTGTCAACCGCACCACGTGGGCCTTCTTGACCCTTGGCAATGTTGACGTAGACAATCTTAGACGACGGGTCATAGAACCCTGCTACGTTAGTATTTGGAAGGTCTACAATACGCACTTCTACAGAGTCCGCTTTTACATCAAGAAGCATTTTGGCAACTTGAGAATAATCTGATCCACCTCTAGCGACGATGTTCTTCAACATCTTGGTAAGCCCCATAGCAAAACCAAAACTATTGAGTTCTCTAAGAGTTTTTGACGCTGTTGTTTTAGTTGGTTGATACTTGATGCTCTTATCTCCACGGAGGGCGTTAAGGACATTGTCAGCGCGAAGCTCACCCTCTGCGATCAAAGCAAGTGAGCTGAGTTTTGTGTTCTCAACTGCTAGTCCTTTGCTCTCAAGATACAAACGAACTAAGTCAGCGACTGAAGGGTTTGACCGCATGGCTGATAGAAGTCCAGCAGGCATGTCAACAGCTGTTGACAGCAGGGTAGCTTGCTCACGAGTAAGTGGGTAGTCGGCAGGCATTTCAAAGAAGATGTCGTCGAACGACATAGTCTTTTGGGCTGCAGCTTGTTTTGCTTCAGCTTCTGCTTTGGCTTTGCGTTCTGCCTCGATCTTTGTTCCGTCTACGGTTGTTTCGCCAGTCAAAGCAAAACCTCCGTCGTCGGCAAACAACTCTCTGGAATCTGCGTTCTTTCTGTCAATCTCGGATTGAAGTGCAGGTGCAGGTGCAAGTGCAGGTGCAGGTGCAGGTGCAGGTGCAGGTGCAGGTGCAGGTGCAGGCGCAGGTGCAGGAGTCGCTTTAGGCTTAAGCCATTCCGGCATTTCTTCTTCCATCTCCACGTCTACTTCTTGTTCAAGAGCAGGTTCGGAGTAAACATAGTCGGTAGCAGAAAGAACCTGAGTTCCGAACTTGTCACCGCCAATAAGGACGACTGATCCGTTTTCGTCGATGAGGGATACTTCAAGCGTCTCGCCATCGAGGGTGATCGTGTCACCAAGTTTCAAATCAGATACTGCGATCTCGTCACGTCCAAAGTCAAAGGTGTTGCTCTGTTCAAATCTCAACCGCTGCTTCTCAGATACGAGTGCTTGCTGCTCGGCAATCTCTTCATCTGTCCAGTTGGTGCGATTAGGGTTACGGACATCGCTGTCTGGATCTACGCTTGTGGTAGCCCCACGAGATACGTTTGTAAGCTCAGACATGATTGCGAGAATCAACTCGTCGCCAGTCATTGTGTCCTCCACAGATCTTGCCACGACATCCGCTGCGTCTCCGCCATCGTATCGGGTGAAAATCATGTCGTGCAATTCGCGTGCTACTTTTCCGTTGTAGTCGTTACCAAATGCGCTCTTTGGCAAATACGCGTTGTATTGCTGGTTCGCCTCTAAAATCTTAATCTCTTTGTTGGTAAGTTTACCTCCGTTTTTCTTTTTCTTACGGATGATGCTGATGATCGGCGGTGGGGAGCTGATCTTCATGGTGGTCTCAACTGCCTTGTTTGATATATCAAGGTCTTTAAGGATCTCACGCGCACGCTCACGAGGCGTTACCCTGTTGACTTTCAGAACATTGGAGATTGGAACATCGTTCGCTTCGGCAATGGTGATTACGTCAGCTGGGTCTGCCGATGGATTAACTCCACCTTTATCGTCAAGTGCTTTAGCTTCTGCGACTTTGCTTTCTTCTTGAAGAACTTGCTCGGCTTGTTGAAGCATCTGACTAAGACGCTCGGCTTTGTCGGTAAACACTTGAGCTTGCTCCGGTGTAAGGTATGGAAGCGTAGCTGCGCTTTCAGCCGCATCAAGTTTGGTACGAATCGTATCTCTCATCGAGGCAGTACTACGACCTTCGGGCTTGGCTGGGGTTTCTGCAACAGGTGCAGGTGCAGGTGCGGCGGTAGGTGCAGGTGCGGCGGTAGCAGCAGGTGCAGATGTTTGAGATTTATTTATTCTGTCTTGTATGCTATCAGATATAATTTGACTGTGCGATTTACCCTTTGAATCAACTCCACTATCCGTAAAGGACAATTCATCGCCAAAGAATTTAATTGCTTCATCGAGAGCGAGCTTGGCGTCCGCTTTACTAGCTCCGTGCATTACCACTTGATCTGATATGGACGCTTGGGTAGCTAAGTCTTGGATAGTTTTAATGTCTCCGTTATACCCAGCTGACTGAAGCTGCTTCATAAAAGCGGTAATCCGACTAGGTGTCAGTGAGCTGTATACATTCTTGAAACCTACGTATGCCTTGTGGGTATCTTCTTGTGTATTAGCTGACGCACCTTTATTGATCTTCCAAAACAACCAGCTATTTGATGTGGCTGTTCCGCTTCTGACTTCAACGCCCGTAGCTATTTGTCCATTGTGGGACACTCCTTTACCTGATGCTAAATTCTGCGTATTAGCTGCAAATTTAGCGAAGGCTTCGTCACTCTTTTTATCTGAATCGTTTTGTGGTTGAGTAGCTTTTCTAGCTTTTAAACTCTCATCCATTGTCTCCTGTGTTCTAAGCTCTGGGCGAAGTCTTAATTGATTATCGTCAATTCTCATCCCATGTTGAACAGCATAGTCGGCATACTGCTCCCTAGACAACTGTGTTAAATCCACTCCTGCTTCTCTAGCTATACGAGCAAGTTCAAAACCAGCTTGATACCCAGTCAATGGTTTCGTTGAACTTGGTTTAGCAGGGGTTTGAGCTTGAGTAGCAGGTGCAGCTGTAGGTGCAGAGGTAGCAGCAGGAGCAACTCCAGTAGTAGGTGCAAGGACTCCGGCTTTTGCGCTGCGAATCTTCTGTGCTACTGTTGCGTTAGTTGCGCTTGCCTCGGCTCGCCTTTCTGCATTTTGTTTTACTGCTTCAGCCGCAGTATCTTTGGATTTCGTATCTCCGCCTGCTTCGTAAAGAGTAGCGTCTTCAGAGAATAGGGTCAATTCGTCAGGAAATACGCCACCTTCATTGCGGAACACTTCAAACACTCTTTCTCTGAACTGTTCAGTGGCAGATGTTTCCCCTGCTTGTGTTGATATTTCTGCAGCAATTTGGTTTGCAACTGCTGGATCGACACCCTTGGACACAAGAATCCTCTCAGCCATACGCGCACGTCCGGCGTGCTTCACGGGTTCTGGCGTTGTGCCCATTACGTCTGGGTCTCCAGCAAACTCTTGCTCAAAATTTTGTTCTAAAGATTGTCTGGTAGGTTTATCTGCTGCTCTTGCAGGCTTGGCAGCGGTTCCGCCCTCTGGCGTTCCAGCTTCCGTTGGAGGAACTTCTGTTCCAGTTGTAGCCATTCCTGCTTCGCTTGGTGGCGTGACAGTCCCTCCTGCTGCTTCAGTCGTAGGTACGCCTTCTTGGGCGGGAGTGACAAGTCGTTGTTTTGGGTCTTGTGCTGCATTGGTTTTTAGTTGATCTATCTCAGACTGGATCTGCGCTTTATCTTCGCCCTTAGCTTTTTTAAGTCTGGCTTCAAGGTCTGCTTGTTGAGGGAACAAACTACGTTGGTTTGCCGCAAAGTTACGTATTACTTTTGCAGTTTGTGGTGACGTGGTGTCAAGTTTGCCAGCGATCTCAAGCAACTTCTCACGACGGATGTCAGCTTCCAAGGCTACATTTACCGCTCTGCGGTTTTGCATTCCCGCACCGATGCTGGTAATTGTTCCGCCCATGACTCCTCCAAGGAGACCTTCATACGCCGCGCCTTGGATAATGTCTTTAATTTTGACAGGCTCTCCGGTTGCTATCGCAGTATTGATTGACTGAAGGATAGACTCTGATGATTCTTCAAGACTCTCTTCGACAAAACCTTTAACTGCCGCACTCTTGGTAAACGGGATGATCGTTTCTTTTACCATCGACTTCAGCATGCCTTGCGCTGCTGCGGTTTCGACGCCTCCGCCAAGCGAACCCATGTCTTTAGTCAAACGTGTAAACACCCTATTGAGCTGTGGTTTGGTGAGTCCTCTATCTAAAAGTCTTTCAAGTCCGGGTTTTCCCATCAACTGGAATCCTCCAATTACGCCAGCCGTAATCGCGCCTGAGATAAGCGAGTGATTCATCGCAATCTCTTTCACCTCTTCGGGTGTATACTTGGCAGACCCGTCAGGGTTTTTCTCTGACGCAAGCGTGGTGCTTAGGCTTGCGTATGTCGTAGTCGCGGAACGATTAAACCCGACGGCTTGCATAGCCACGTAGCCTGTTCCTGTGCCGATCTTGTTTACGATGTCGCGTCCAGCCAAGGAGATAACTTCGTCAACCGTATTGCGTGCAGTGAGTTTTGTCCCAATGGACTCTGCTCCACTGCGTGCCATCGACTTGATCCACGATTGCATCGCAGTCTTTGTGCCTGCCTCAAGCGACTCACGCATCGTGGCTTTAACAACAGTGCCTACGGTCTTACGTGCAACGGAAGTAGCCCCCATCGACAGTCCGCCCGTAAGGCGTGCTGCGGCAAGGTCAGCAACAACAGGTGCTACCAAGCGGCTAAGGTCGTAGCCCATGCCAAGGTCGCGGTTAAAAAGTTGAGCGTATTCACGACGGTTAGCATCGGCTTCGTTCGACTTAACCATTTCTTTCATGGCGAAGTTATCCATGCCAGATCCCGGCGTGCCGAGGTACACAAACGGCAAGACGGCGTCCTTCAAAGATGCGGCGATCCCTACGCCGAATGTCTTTGCCGCGCTAAACTCGTCTCTGCTGATCCAGCTTTTAACGATCTCGCTCTTGGACTTGCCAGCGGTTTGCTGCTGATCCAAGTAGTTGACAAACTCAGCCCCGCCTTGCGGGTTCTTTGCAATGACTTTGATGATGTTGGCAGCGTTGGCTTCAACTTGAGCATCTCTCACATTCCGCATGCGCTCTTGCTGCTCTTTGGGAACAGCCCCAGAATTAAGGGCTTTATCAAATGCTTTATCGTTAAGCATGAGAGTGATGGGCGCGACTACCTCACCTGTTGACAGAGTCTTCAACGCTGTCTCAGGTTTTTCCATGTCAAACTCTGACATGTCGTTCGCCTTGACGTAGTCATTAACAAAAGTGCGGCGTTGTTCAGGCGATGACTCGTCCCAGAACTTCTGACCTTTCAAACTTTCTTCAAGTTCGTTCATGCCATAGCTATCAATGTAAGCCGTGTTGTTGTTCTTGGTGGCACTAGCAATCTTTTGAAGCGCGTCGTACGCTCTGAAACTTCCGTCAGCACCACGGGTGCGAGAAACTGCGTCAAGGCTTGAAACAAACTCAGCTTGCTTTTCAATCTGGGCATACGGAACTTTATACCCTGCAGGTGTTGACAGCTTTTGACGGATAGGCGCAATAAGCTCAGGGTCAATGCCATTCATCTTGATGGCTTTGGCTAAGTTCTCGTCGTCGATAGACCCGTCTTCGCGGACATAGCTAAAAAGAGAATCGCTGATCTTTACGTCAGACGCGCCACCTTCAATCGGCGGGGGAACAACAGCTGCAAGTTTACGTCCGTCACGTATGTCGTTCTGGGTAGCTTCAGCAATGATCTCAGGTGTGACCCATTCGCGAACAGAAAGTTCTGCTGCGGCTAGTGACTCTGCAGTGGCAAGGTTCGGGTCTTGTTTAAGAGCCATCAGTTTGGCTACGCTGTTTGTGCGCACGCCTGCGAAATCCTTTTCCGAAGATGACGCATAAGAAAGAAGAGAGTCTAGTGGAAGCTCATCCGTTTTTGGTTTAGCCAATACGTCGTCAACCGTAACCTCTGCGTTCGGGTCTTTGGGACTATAGTCTTTGGCGTCAATCGCAATGCCTGCGATGTTCTTATCCACGTTGGCGATGACCTCATCATCCCACTCGCCACGTTCAAGAAGTGACTGACGAACATAGCCGGAGTATCCGCGATACTTGGATAACGGATCAGCCGCAAACTGTTTCTCAATATCGCTCGTCCCATCGCCTGTGTTTTGAGATACCCATTCAGAGAACTTGAGTATGTTTCTTTTTTCTTCAACAGGCTCTTCAATAGGAGCTTCAACAGGAGCTTCAACAGGTGCTTCAACAGGAGCTTCAACTGCTGGGGTAATGCTTGGAATTTGTTGAGCGATGTTTCCAGAGAACTGATCTTCCGTGTTCATCTCTCCCGACTGAGCGGCGAGGGTAGGGTCTTGCATATCAATATCCTCGTTGATTCACCCCTCAGTTGTCAATGCGTTTGTAATAAATCTTGTTGTGTATTTTACGGCATTTCCACTTCCCAGATGAGATCATATTAGAGATTAGATCCTGCATTTTTGTGCGACTAACTTTCTTGCCTTCTCTTTCAGCTTTGATAAGAAGTTCGCCCATGGTGAACTCTCCCTCTTGGGGGTTTCCTTCAAGTGCCAGATCCGCCAATGCCTGATCTAGTTCGCTTAAAGTATCCCGTGAGGGCTGATCCAGTCGTTCCCGTTTTTGGTTATTTGCCATATTTTAAATGCCCCTGTGCGGTTATTATGTATTCCGTATGCGAATCCCTGTCTCCATCCTAGCTTTGCCGTATATGAATCAGCATAAGACATCTTGTCGATCTGTGCCATTGTGCCGATTGCGTGTGCGCTTCCACCATCTATGCTTCGAGCTTCATAATCGTTCGGTGCGTGTACGTGACCAAAAATTACAGAACCATATTTCTCCCAATGCGCCTTAGCTGGGTGCATTGATGAGTGGAAACCGTGAATCAATGACAAATTTCCGATCTTAAACCGCTCAGTAACCTTCCAGTGAACCCACTGTATTTTCATCTTGCGGAACTCATCCTCAGTCTCTTGTGCTTTCTGGGCGCATAGGTCTGCCAACACGCCATTGCTTGTCTCGCTACCTGCTCTCCATAGGCGGTGATCGTGGTTGCCTAGCGTCAAATAGTTTGGGCGATACCAGTCAAGCAACTCCATGCCACAGTTGTAGTCGTAGCGTATGCCCTCTGCACGTTCCTCTGGGCCTGCTGCTCGGCGGATAGAACGGAAGTCCCAGACGTCACCTAAATGGACTTTGATCGACGGCTTCCACGTATCCATGAAACCCTTAAAAACTTTAATTGCTTTTGGGCAGACCAGATCGCCGTGAGAGTCCGCCATGAAAATTGATTTTTCCCAAGCCATTAAGGTTAGTTAATTAAGTTTACGAAGCTGCACTATGGCAGACCTCACTATGGTAAAAAGTTTCTCGTTTCCATCGTCACGGAATTTTTTATCTGAGTAACTCCAAGAAGAAATAACAATGTATTCTTTCTTCTTTTTGACAAGAAGACCATGCACAATAAACTCAATAGGTTCGTCGCCATCTTCTACGTGATCTAAGAATTTACATTCGACAATACTGCACTTTTTCATTTATTTATTTCGGTTAATGAAGCTGCCTTCTCCTACTCCAAATTTAAAGGAGTCGCATTCATCTACCTCATCATTTCCAAAAAGCCAAGAAGTTTTTACTTGCCCATTGCCAGTTACGCCTACGCATTTAAGGATTTCGTACCTGTGTTGCGGGTTAAAAAGAACCATTTCTTCAGCGTATTCCTTGGCTTTTTCCAAGGTGCGTATCCGGATCGAGAGTCCATTCTCGTTTTTTACGTAGTAATGTGGGGTGCTATTCATCATAATACTCTTGTGTTTCAGACGTATACAGATCGAGTTTGATTAACTCTAATGTCCCTATTACCGCTGCAAGAGTAAGGTCAAACTCTAAAGCGTATCTGTCTATGACCTTGTTCAGATCGTTGGCTAACGCCCGAACGTGCGGATCATGCGTGGGTTTACTGCTCATCTTTAATGGGTTTATCTGTTTCCGCCCAACATTTAAGACAATACTTGCTGAACTCTTTGTGTTTGTCACAGGGTTTACCTGTAAGATTCTCTGAGTTTTTACGTATTTCTTCAATGGTGTTTTGAAAAACGGCGTAGTTAATTACTCGGTGTCTCGATCCTTTGTAGCTCATTTACTTGGTTCTGTTATCAGTTTCATAAGGACTTGTTGGTTTGTATTTGTCCTTCTTAAAATGTCAGCGTTCGCCTACATTAGCAAAATGTCAGCGTTCGCCTACATAAATGTTCAGCTTTCTTAAACATCTAATATGGATGTTTTAACGCACATCGCTCCCTCCTTTCCACTTACCAATGGTTCGGAGGTATGCTTCAGAGCGTTGGGCTGCGGTTGCTGTAATCGTAGGTGTCTCACATCCGCAAGCATCAAGCAAAGCATCTACATAGTTTAGCCACTGCATACCTTTTAATTTTTTCTCAACATTATGAATCGCGTTAAGATCGTTCAGATAGTCAGGCAAATCGCTGATAAACGTGTAATTCGATGGGGCGTGGTCACCGTCATGTAAATGGATTCCTACTGATTTTGCAATCGCGATTCGTTGTGCTTCAGGACTCATGGTTATCTCCTTTCACGGCTGCGATCATATCGTTGGCATCAACAGTATGATCTTGGTTTAGGGGTTGGAGTGCTTGCCATAGTTTAACATCATCGAATTTGTTTTTTCGGATAGCCTCCGCCAGCATATCCCGCCGTTGGTTTGATTTAGGTTTAACTCTTTCTTTACCGCATTTGCACCATTGCAAACGCCATTGGATATTCTTGGCTGTGTCGATAAATAAAGCTCCGTCATGCCATCGGTGGCGTAGGTGTGGCTTGTTGTTCATGGTTCAGTTGGTTGGGTTGTTAGCCATCATACTTGCACCCGCAATGGAAGTTGTTACCTCCGCCACCTCGACAAAAACGATGTGGGTCTTTTGATTCTGGTTTTGATTGGTTTAGGGATTGGAGTGCTTCGGTTATTTCGTCATCAGCTTCATCTAATTCATCATGGCTGAAATCCCAGCCAGACGGGTATCTTGATACAATGGGTGCTGCTTTTTTCAAAGCCTCCGCCAGTCTGTCCCGCTGCTTTCGTAGCGTACCACAAAGCTCTAATAGTTCTTTGGATCTGGCTGCGTTCTTGTTGTGCAACTCGTGCAATCCGTCCCGCTGCTCGGTGACTGCGGTTAGTTGGTTATTAAGTTCAACCACTTTGTTGGTTGCTGCTAGTAAATGTTCCATGTTCATGGTTCGGTTGGTTGGTTGGTTAAATTAAATCGAACAGGTCGCTAGACCGAACCGTTCGGTCGGTCAGCTTGGCTGTTAGCCATAGATTTTGATACGCTCACCATCTTCTCGCATTGATCGAAATCGTGAGCCCCTACACGATTTCCCCATTTGCGGTTGCGCGATGTTTTCCCGTC
>Ga0209353_10000018_pt1 | contig 103159 bp, 79 predicted proteins | sample LauGreSpBDMM15SD_2_FD_187561 | JGI IMG/M metagenome (GOLD analysis project Ga0209353, IMG submission 187561) | Freshwater lake microbial communities from Lake Michigan, USA - Sp13.BD.MM15.SD (SPAdes) (version 2) | ecosystem: Environmental > Aquatic > Freshwater > Lake | place: Lake Michigan... | reverse complement strand
ACCGCGTTTTAATGTAAATAAATTCCATTCGTTTATCGCTTTACAATTGGATAATTGCATACCTGAATAATAACATAATCTTTTCATAGAATTTGTGTTAAATATACTATTAACATTTTTATCCATTGTAAATAATTTCATAGATGAAAATACTCTACTATGTAAATTCATTGAAAAAACAAGTGTAGTTTCATTTGACAATTTTTCACAAGATTTTAAAACTGTTAATGGATCGTTTGTATAAGCTAATATGTCATTTAAAATAATTACATCAAATGTTCCGTAATCATTTTTTATCATATCTGATGTATAATCGGATAATGTTAATTTACTGGATTCGTGGGACGAAAAAAAACTAGGATTAAATAATGTTGATATAGATACTGTTTTAATTTTATACTTTGATGTTTTTTTTACTAAAATACCAAGTATATCATCCAATATATCTGTATTCGTATCATTTACATTTAAAATTTTATACGTTTCATCTTGATCTTTTTTAATAGAACCTTGTCGAATCGGTAAGGACGCAATTTCATCCAGTATATGTCCTTTATAAATTTCTTTGTTGTAACTTGTTTTTTCAAATGGCAAAACTATATTTAGCGATTTTTTTTGTATGTGAAAACAATTATCGCAATATACATGATCAGAATAAAAATCATTGTGTTTTTTATTATTACATACAATACATGTAAACATTTTATAATATATTTATAAAAATATAAAATGTTTTAAACCTATCGTCTATTTTGTTTTTAAATTAAACTTGATTGAACCATTTCTTTTACTAATTCTTCAAAATTATATTTTGGACACCAATTTAATTCATTTCTTGCTTTTGAGGAATCACCTATTAAACATTCGATATCAATATCACGATAATATTTAGGATTAACTTTTATAATTATATGTGGTTCTGAATCATCTTCCGTTCCTCGTTTAATACCTACTTCATCTATACCAGTTCCTCGCCATACTATTTCTACTCCAATTTCTTTAAATGCCAATTCTACAAATTCACGAACAGAATGGGTTGTATCATTAGATAAAACGTAATTCCTTGGTGTTTCTTGTTGCAACATTAAATAAATTCCATAACACATATCTTTTGCGTGAGACCAATCGCGTCTAGCATTTAAATTACCTAATTCTAATGGTCCAATTTTTTCAAGAGCATTGTTTTTTCTAGATTTATTTGCTAACTTTCCACTTGGTGATCCGCAACCACCTATTCTAGGAATGGTTTTATAATATTTTGCAACATAATTAGTAATTTTTTTTGTAACAAAAGTTCCACCTCTACGTGGACTTTCGTGATTAAAAAGTAAACTGTTTACAACAAACATTCCATAAGCATCACGATACATATTACATAATTGTTGGGCAGCATATTTTGATATTGCATACACTGAACATGGATTTTGTGGTGAATCTTCATTTAATTTAAAACTACCATCTGTAATATTGCCAAAAATTTCACTAGTTGATGCCTGATATATCTTGCAAGTTTTTTCCATACCCAAATTCCTAACACTTTGCAAAATAGAAAGAACACCTAATGTATTCGTTTGAAACGTGTAATTCTCAATGTCATGACTCACTTTCACGTGTGACATGGCAGCAAGGTTATAAATTTCACATGGATTAACTTTTTTAACTATATTATAAATATTCATTGAATCAGTAAGATCCCCGTGATGTAAATGAAGTTTATCAAAAATATGATCAATGTTTTGAGTATTAAATGTAGCAGAACGCCTAATAATACCATGTACAATATATCCCTTTTCTAATAATAATTCTGCAAGCAAAGATCCATCTTGCCCTCCAATCCCCGTTACTAGAGCTACTTTTTTATTTTCTTCCATAAATTATTTTAATATATATTAATAATTGTTTTTAAATCAAAGTTTTTAACGAAAATTTTCTATATTAATTAAAAATTTTCTATATTAATTAAAAATTTTCTATATACAAACCTAAATTTAACTACTGTTACTAAATTATATTATATTTTTTAAATAAATTAAAATGGAATTATCAAAAATTTTTTTATATACTTATATCAAAATAACATACAAAATGTATTTTGGCTACAAAACATTAAATAAACGATACGAGTATGATTATCCATACAACTACTATCATCACAACGGTTATCACAATTACCATCACAATTACCACCACGGTTACGATTACCATCACAATTATCACAACGGTTACGATTACAACCACAATTATCACAACGGTTACGATTACAACCACGATTATCACCACGGTTACGATTACGGTTACGATTACGATTATCGTTATAGATTTTAATTACTTGCCATTTGTATTACTTGCCCAAATAGGTCCAGATGCACCATATACTACGAAATTACAATCATCTTGCATAACAGCATTGTATGGTCCAGATCCCTTACCATTTGTATCACTTGCCCAAATTTTTCCAGATGCACCATAAGCTACAAGATTTCCGTCACCCTGCATTTTTAAATGGTAAGGCGCAGATCCCTTACCATTTGTATCACTTGCCCAAACAGGATTCCCATTGCTATAAACAACTACATTTCCATCACCTTGCATAACAGCATTGCAATGATTTGATTTCATTTCAGAACACAGTCCGTCATTAATAGTAGAAGAACATGAATTGCCTGCTTGTTTAAATGGTAAGGGTGTTGTTGCGGGTGTTGTTGCGGGTGTTGTTGTTGCTGGTGTTGTTGCTGGTGTTGTTGCGGGTGTTGTTGTTGCGGGTGTTGATGTTTTTTTAGATTCATTGTTAGATTCGTCTTTGTTTTCGTCTTTGTTTTCGTCTTTGTTTTCGTCACTTGGCGAACTTGATGAACTTGAATAAATAACTCCGCCAATAATAGAACTACAACAACAACATATTATAACTACTATAACAATAATGATTGTATTATCTGCCATCTTTTATAATATAATAAATATAATAATATTATAATATTATAATATTATAAATTAATTTTAACAATTATTAGAAGAATCTTCTTCCTGCGTATACGTTGTTCATTTTCTCAATACCGCTATACTCACTACCAGATGGGTCGACTCGAGGATTTTGAAGTAATAACATCTCTTCCACGTTCACTCGGCATTTCCGATGAAGAATTATCAGAAGAATTATCAGAAGAATTATCTTCTTCGTTTGCTTCGTTTGCTTCGTTTGCTTCGTTTGCTTCGTTTGCTTCATTTGTTTGATTTGTTTGATTTGTTTGATTTGTTTGATCATTTTCTTCAAGATCTTCTTCAAGGTCTTCTTTTTGATTTACTTTTTCGTAAGTATTTCTCCGAATATAAAAATTATAAAGTGGGACAGCAACTGATGTTGTTAAAGCTGCAGCACTTAACTGAGCAAGTGTTTGAACAAATTGTTTAATAAAAATTTCGTAATAACTTCCAGACATTTTATATAAATATAAATCTTTTTATTTTTAAATTAAGAATATTTTCATAAATTTTTAATGTATGGTAAATATAGATAGATGTCATATTGTTCGCCAAGTGTAAATATAAAAGACCATTATACATGTTTTGAATACGATGAATTAAAACAAATTGCATTAGCTTTTAATATTTACATTCAAACAAACAAAGTATGTCCAAATTCTAAAAAAGATTCTAAAGATTCTAAAAAAGATAAAAGATGTCTACCAACCGCCTTGATTGACATTAAAAAATCTAAAAAAAAATTATGGTATTCTATTTACAATCGTTTAAAATACATTTGTCCATATGAATATTGTTGGATAGACCTTGATTTTATAAATAATATAAAGGACAAGTATCTTGGAGAAAAATTAAAATACTTTACTTTTAAACCAAAAATAACACGTACAATGAATTCTTGGTTAAGTACAAAAGATATTGATAATGTTTTACAACAATACCAAGATTTAGATCCAACTTTTAAATTTTTGGGTGCATTACCATCTGATTTCTATAGATTAACACATGTAGATTATTCAAGGATTTTTGATCATAAACGAATAGGTATTGTATTTAACTTGGATACTCACAATGAACCAGGTAGCCATTGGGTTTCATTTTTAATTGATAATAAAAAGAAAACATTGGAATATTATGATTCTGCCGGTAGAATTCCAAATAAAAATATTCAAATGTTTATAGATCGAGTAGACCATTATCTAAAACAATACAATTTAGCTTATAAAACACATTATAATACTGTAAAACATCAATTGCAAAATAATGAATGTGGCGTTTATGCTATATATTTTATGATACAAAGATTATTAGGTAAAGATTTTAATGAAATTATTAAAAATATTGTCCGCGATAAAGAAATGAACCATTTTAGACAATATATATTTCGACCAAAATAAGACACGTTATTTATATCTTTTTTTTATAAAATATAAATAATAAATGAATAAAACCGATAATAAAACATTTACAAAACGTTTGTACCAAAATACAAAAGACTGTCATACTCAAGTAGATCGTCACCCATTTGTACAATTAATTCGTAAAAATCCAGATGCAGCAAAATTATATATAAATTTTAACAAAATTTGTATTTATAAAATAGAAAGTGCATTTTTAAAGAACACTGCCAAATATAAAAATTTTATGCCATTATTTACAAGATTGCAAAAAAATATTAATATTAATGATATTGATATGAATGTATCCAAAAATTTAGAAATTTTATTGCAAAAATGCAAAGAATATCCTTTAGAACATTCTTATATGTTCTATTTAGGCCTTATGATGGGTTATAAAATATTAGACAAGTATGTAAAAGATGATATATTAGCATATGATGATTCCAAAATAAAATTGCTAATAAAAGATTTTAAAAATTATTTAGATAATAATGTTGAAACGGAACAACTATTTATTAACACGGTCTCTGAATCTTATATTTTAATTAAAAATGTTTTTGATGAATATTATACTAAATACGAAAATATAATATAAATTTTATTCTGTTAATTTTTTAGTATATTCATTATAAAATAATAAAACATCTTTTACTAAATCTTGATTTTCTAATTTTGAAAATTTAATTTCAGACAAGTCATCGTATATGCAAATTCTGTTGAAGATATATTTGATAATATCATATATTGATTCATTATATATACATTCGTTCTCTATTTCTTCATTCCACAAATTATAAATATACCCAGTTGAATCTTTTATGCAAATAAATTTATCAAGATATTTAAAAATTTCAAAAAAACAATTGTCTGTTGTAGACTTCCAAAAGTAAATCAACTTTACAGAGTCCGTAAATATATTTACTTTATCAGTACAAACTGTTGTTTCTAATGGATCTATTAAATGTCTTTTTAATTTATTGCGATAAACATTCGTAGTAAGATCGTTCGTAAGATCGTTCGTAAGATCGTTCGTAAGATCATTCATAAGAAAGTAACTACAAATAACAAATAATTTTAAATTAATTAAATAATTTATTTTTTTTTAATTAATTCTATGCAATTCTTCTATACGTTGTTTGTATTTTTCATAAATTATATTATTTAAATCGTGTATAGTTTCTGATCCATTTTGTTGAAAACTATCTGGCCAAATCCCGTGACAAAAAAAGTAAAAGGCACCTTTTAAACTAATACCACAATAAAATAGAGAATCTCGAAAATGTTCAAAATAACTTTGATTTGCAAATTCCAAATGTTTAAAATAATTGTGTCTTTCAAAATTACTAAATGTAATTGGATTTGTTTGTCTTGGTAGTGTAAAGTCTGTTTGTGTAGATTCGTCTATTTTAATATCTGGATCTGTATCTGTATCTGTATCTGTATCAGGTATTTTATCATATAAATAATTACTAACCATATTATATATTATCCACATAATACTATATAATTTTAAATTAAATTAAATTAAAAAAGAAATTTATCAAGTATGTGAAAAAATGGATGTTGATTACCAAAAATTAAAATACCTTTTTAAACTTGATCGTCGTATTGGTGTTATGGAACGACAGTTCCTGGTAGTGATAATAAAAAGTGATAATAAAAAGTGATAATAAAATTAGTCGTGAAAATGATATTTTGCGAAATCTTTAAAATTGAATTTATTTAAATTATTTAAAAAATAAAAACAAAAATGACATTAGAAAAATTTAAAGAAGACTTTAAAGATTTACCACCTATTTTATATGAATTACTAATTAAACATTTTAAATTAAATGAAACTGGATGTATACATAGAGCTTATATTGAATATTACGATGTAATGAAAAATAAAGAATGTACTTTATTAGATTTTTATAATACAGAAGATTTAGAATATTTAAGAGTTGAGCCGGAAGTAAATTGTATAATTGAACTTAATAAAGATTATTTTTTGTTAAATAAATTTGTATTTGAAAAAATATCTAAAGATGAAACTAAAGCTTATTTTAAAAATGAAGAAATTTCATTTTATATTATACACAACGTTGGTAGTAGTGGTGATTACGATTGTTGTGCTTCTATTATATTACGATACAAAAATAATTGAAAACTTTAAAATTTAAATGCACAGCCCTGAGTGCTAGAATAATCCAACCACTCGTTTCGTAATCAATATCAACGTCAAAGAAGCAAGGTCGAGTAGACAAGCCCGGCATAGTTTGCATTTTATTTTAATTGTTTTTAAAAAATGTTTTTAAAAAAACAAGATCTTCTAATATGTATACGTCATCTAGTGAATACGCCCTTGATGTAATTTTTTCTTCCAAATTAGAAATTAAATTGTAAAAATGTTGATTAGTATTGTATACGTGTAAATTTTTACAAATTTCTACCAAATTATCAACATTTTCTTTTAAAATACCAAATTCTATCATTTCATCAATGTTTTTTAAAACAATTTTCATTTGCATTAATATTTAACATTAACTAATTATAATCAATTTTTAATATTATTATTAGTTTAATTGACGTATTTTACTATCATCTATACAATTTGTATAAATATCTTCTTCAATTGTATTTTTTATAATAAATCTATAAATATAAATAGGTCTTTTCTGACCTAAACGATCAGCTCTACCAATAGCTTGTTCTTCTATATTTTCTCTATAATCTTTGTTACCATAAATTGGTTCTAATAATATAATTTTATTAGCAACGGTTAAATTAATTCCACTTGCAGCATTTCTTGATGACAACAATATTAAATTAATATCTGGATCTTTACAAAAAGAATCAATTGCTCGTTTTCTTTGATAAACAGTACCATTACAATACATTATTTTCAAACCTTGATCTGATAATATACCACCAACTTTATGTAATAATTCATCCCATTGTGAAAAAAGAATAATTTTATCATCTTTACTTGTAAATGTTTTTAAAAAATAAATAATATTTCCAATTTTTGTTGATTTAACATTTTGTATAATTGTTTGCAAATCCGATTCGTTAGATAATATTGTTTGTTTACTTAATAAATATATTTCCGTATTATCCATTAATGTATTACATGTTGGACATTTTACTTTTGTAACATTTGTTTGTTTTTGTACTTGATGCGTTGCATAAATACAATCCCAACAAAATTTATGACCACATTTTGTAATAGTTAAACTATCAGTTTCAATTTCATCTAAACAAATTGGACACGTTATTTCTTCTTGGGTATTTTTTAATGTTTCAACCGAAGTTCTTAAATAATTATACGTTCTAGATATTTCTTGATGTGATTTCCTTGATAATGTTAATTGACGTCTTGATCCATTTAATTTTAATCGCAATGGTTCTATAAATTCTAAATCCGAATCTGAATAAGGTTCATCGAATTTATTAATTTCTGATTCATAATATTTAATATCTGATTCGGCATTTTTTATACGCATTGATTCCCTTTCTAATAAATTTTTATTATGATCAACCATACATTTATGAATTTCATCAAATGTTTTGCAATTTTTAATCATTTCCTTTGTATCATTATTTAATTCTGGATGACAACATAATTTTATCAAAAAATCATAATAATTTGATCTAGCTCCTTGTACATAACCATCGTAAATAGAACGCTCTTGGCAAGTAAAATCTAACAAATTGACTTGTTCTTTTAAAATATTACCAGTACATTCATTTTTTATAGATTGTTTTGTATTTCTCCTAAAAAGAAATTTACATTTATTAATAATATCAGAATCTAAACCTAATTCAATTAACTCATCAGTACGTACACAATTATTATTATAAAGACTACAAGAATTATAAAGACTACAAGAATTATTATAACAAGTATTATATGACATCAAATTAATAAAACTAGATAATTTATTGGCAAAAGGTGTACCAGATATATTCCATTTATATGTACTATTGATATTTTTTATATACCTAATAAAATTATTATTATATATATTTTGTATTTCGTGTGATTCATCGTAAATAATTCGGTCCCAATGAAACCAACTAAATTTTGAAAATGCCTTTGAATTTAATAATTTCTCTCGTTCACTAATTGTCAAATCTTTGTTAATGTCAAATCCTTGATTTTTAAATTTACAATCAAGGGACACAGGTTCTTCGCCCATTTGTTGTACGTAACGTTTATTTACTAAAAAATTGTAGGAAATTATTACTATATCTGCAAATAACAAATCAGCAAGAGTAACATTTGTATATTGATCGTAGGTAACAATTAATAAAACTCTATGATTATTTTTAAATTTAGAATAATATTCTTGCACCCATTGATCACATAAATGATTTGGACATAATATTAATGTAGCATTTGTCTTGATGTATTTATTGTTAAATATATAATCGTTTATACTAAATTTTTCTAAATTACGTAAATTAACATTTCTTTTATCTATAAACATTGTTCGTTTATGACTTTTACAATACAGCTCACCACTTACACTATTAGATTTACAATTTTCACCTTTAGATTTGCCTCTTTTATAAAAATAATTACAACCATCTGTAAATTCCACAAATTGACAATCATCTGTATTTTTACTCAAAATATAATATAATGTAATTAGTGTTTTACCTAAACCAACTTCTGATATAATATTCCCACCGTAATATTTTAATGTTTTTGTTACCGTAAACGAATCTATATTTATATCTATAGGAAATAATGTATTGTTATATGCTATAAATTTATCATATACATTATATGCAAGTGAATAATTGTATTCTATATTATTTTCATTTGCTAATACAGAATTTTCAATTGCATTCATCCAATTAATATCACCCGTTTGATAATCAAATAATGTTACATCTGGTTTTAAAATATTCCCTTGTAACTCTAATTCTAGTTGTACTTGTACATTGTTATCTTGTACATTGTTATCTTGTACATTGTTATCTTGTACATTGTTATCTTGTACATTGTTATCTTGTACATTGTTATCTTGTACATTGTTATCTTGTACATTGTTATCTTGTACATTTGGTGTGTTATTTAATATGTCATTTAACATATTCTTACTTTTATTTGCAATATCGATTCCTTTTTGAGAAATTAAAATAGATGTTAGTAAAGATAATTTAGGATCCTTTTTATTATTTTTTATATTATCTATAATTTTATTATTTATATAATATGTAATGTAATATGTATTTTTGAGGTCACGTTCTATTTTAGCATATAATGATGATTTTGTATAATTATTCGTACCTTCTTTTATAAAATAATTATTTTTTGAAACTAACTTAATTGGTTCTCTTTTCATATCTTCAATTGAAATACAATTTAAATAAGGATAAACAATGTAATCACCGTAATAATAATAAAATCTTATTAACGGATCAATATATTCCGTTTTTGGAATATTATATAAATTCATATATGTATTATTAAATACAGTTTCTGGTATATCATTTGCATCTATAATGTATAGCTTTTTATATTCTCCATAAATCAAGCGTAAATTAGCATCCTCTATGTTTTTATGTAATTTAATTTCTTTACAAAATATTTTTGTAAAACCATGTAAATAAGAATTTGACATTTAATATATATACTATTATACTATTATTAATATAAGTTTTTAAATTAACAAAAATAAAATTTTTGAATAGATTTATTCTATTCAACAATTTTATCTAAAAATTTTATTATAATTTAATTTTTGGTAGTACAAAATTTTTAAATATCACGTAAAGTAGTAAAATTAAAACACACCTAACAACAATTGTTAATATATCAGATGTTTTTAAATATAATTTAATGTAATCATCCGTTTCATTTCTAGAAGCTAACATTAAAACAATTAATAACAATGCATTTTCTTCATTGATTTGTGATTTGAAAAATGAAAACATATCAGAATTTTTACTTTCATTTTCATCTTCATCTTCAAATTTAACACGTTTTTTAATATCCATTTTTATATTTGATTTGTTTTGATGATCTTTATACATTTCTGGTAAAATAGGTTGTTTGTTATTTATAGTGTTATATCTTACTTGTTCCTCAGTTTCTTGGCGATCTTGGATATCTTCCATTTGGATATCTTCCATTTGGATATTTGAAAGATCGCCTAGAATATCTTCTGGAATAGGTCCTGGTAAATCTTCAATTCTAGTAGACATTGACATTTTTAACTATTTATATTATGTATAATCAAAAAAAATAATAATTTTACGCGTAATTTAAAAAATACATTTTAATACATTTTAATACATTTTAATACATTTTATGGTTTTTGCGGCGCTGACCTGCAAGTTTGAAGTTTGAAACACTCATTTAAAAACCTGCTTTAAAATATATAGCCGTAGTTTCATCAAAGTCACTCGGTTTAATTGTAAAATTTTCAAAAAAACCATGTTTTAATAAATCCAATGGAGAAGGTAATTTAAAAACATCTTCTGTACCGTTAATTAACCGTCCCTCGCTTATATATAATGGATCACGAGTAGAATCACGACTAGAATCACGACTAGAATCTGAACTAGAATCTGAACTAGAATCTGAACTAGAATCACGACTAGAATCACGACTAGAATTGTCACTTAAAGTAAGATCTTTTACTAATTCATCATTTTCTGAATCACTTTGTTCTAAAACGCCTTGTTTTGATTTTGATTTTGATTTTGATTGTAAATTTTCCTGTTCTGAAACGCCTTCACTTGAACTTTGTCTTGAACTACTTGACAAACTACTTGACGTTGAACTTGATGTAGAATCATCGTCTTCAGGGATAACTTCTCTAGGATATAATTCAATAATCCAATCAAACAATTCTTGAGAAATATATAAATCCAATAGAGATGTTAAAAAATAATGGACATCATATACTTCATTGTAATTATAAGGAACATTCAAGTCAGATGGATCTTCTGTTTCGTCGTCAGGTAATTTGCTTTTATCAATAATAGTTTTATGAGTTTTTTTATCATACTCATATGGTCCTATAATATACTTGTTTGGGTAACTTTCCGGAATTTTATTAGAATATACCATTGAAAATTCAAAATCCCAAAGCTTTGGAATTGTACCAGTATTTTTAATATAATAAGTTTTGCCAGCAATATCATATACAAAATACCCACCAGGTGTTAAAGAATCATCTATCAATATATTACCATAATGGAAATCATTATGCATCATACGGTAATGATGTTGTATAATTGCAATTGTATAAAGCAATTGAAATATAATATTTTTCCATTGTTCATCTTTAATTTCTTTATCATCTTCATATGTATTATATACCCAATTATCTAAACTACCACCTTCAACAAATTCTGATATTAACATATTCGAATGTGTTCTAATTTTTTCTTCTACTTCTAAACGTTTTAAATTTAACATTTTTAAAGCTTTACTTTTATTATTGACTTTTTGAGTACCCAAGTAATATGCAATATGAGGAGATATATCCTTATTGACTACATTTTCAGTTAATTCTTTTAATATTATATTTTCTAAATTACAAGGATGTTCAGTTTTATCGTATTTTGTTTCAATAGGAACAATTTTTAATCCAAAGCGAATACCGTGAGTTTTTTTATTATAATCTGCTTTATAAGCTTTAAACGGATATCCCTTGACTTCTGATGTATTTTTTACTTTTACTAACTGCGACATATCATCTAAGCCAAAACGATCTTTTGTTTCATCAAATAAAAATCTACGTTTTTTAATTTCATGGCGAATATCTTGCAGGTATTTATTTTTTTTACTTAATACATGCAACACCTTTGTGGAAGGATCTTTTTTATCAGACATTTGTTTAATGTAATTTTTTATAAAATTTTTGTTATGTTAACGCAAAATATATAAATAGCGGTAAAATTTGCATTTTTATTTAAAGTTTTATTTATATATTGTTTAAGACAAATGAGTAAAATTGTTCAAATAAAAATTTTCAATGACATATTAGATCAATTTTTAGATTTTCTAGAATTTAATTTTTTAATATTTAGATCAGATATTATTTTGACTAAAAGTACAATAGATTTTGTAAGACGCAGTAACCCCAGATTAGTCGTTGAACAATATATGAGTTATGTTGCACCTTATGAAACGTATATATTTGAATGTGAGGAAGATTTTTTCTTGAATTTTGATACAAATTTAAAACAAATCGGTTTAACATCAGATGATATATTATTCGGATCTAAAATCAAAAATATTTGGTTATCAAGTGACATTACAGATAATCAAAAAGCATATATCTGGCTATATTTTCAAAAATTATTACGCGCTGGCAAAAAAATCATGTAAACAAAAACAAAAATAAAAATATTGTGCGGTAATCCATTTAATCTATTTTATACCTAGTTAATAAGTATAATTATGACAGAAAAACAAGAACAAGAACAAGAACAAGAACTAGATAAACTTCTTCAAGAACAAATTGATAATCTAAGTTTAAATATACAAGAAGAACAAAGTGTAAATGTAATTGTACAAGACGTCCAGTGTACAAAAAAACAAGGTGTAAGTGTTCAAGAAGAACAAAGTAAACAGCAAGGACAAAGTAAACAGCAAGAACAAAGTAAACAGCAAGAACAAAGTAAACAGCAAGAACGAGGTATAAATCCAATGATTGAGAGTGAATTAAAAAAAACATTATCAGGATTTTTTAACGAGATAGATTTAGTATTTGATTACGTGGATAAATCTATTGTGCAAAGATTATACAAGTTTTTAAAAGGCTTGAATAATTCTGAAAACGTCCGAAAAATGGTAACTAATACTTTACCAATTTTAAAAAAATACGAGACAGAAATTTCACATGTAGTTACAACCAGAAGTAAAATTAGAAAAAACAATTTGGAATTTTTAAACAATATTGTTTTGTTTGACGATATTTTAGACTTTAATGTATTTTCTTCAGAAAATAAGAATACAAAGCAAAGTATTATTAAATATTTGTATAATATTTACATGTCAATATTTATTTTAAATTTTGGTTTGGTAAGTGATAATAAGATTGATGAATTTACACAAGAATTATCTTCTTTTGTATCAAGTATACAAAAACGTATAGAACAAGAAAAGACAGATACGACAGATATGACAGATATGACAGATACGATAGATACAAAAAATAAAGTAAATTCAAAAAGATCAAATCCAATAAATTCATTAAATCCAAGATCAAATCAAAACTTTGGTAATTTATCAAATTCATTAAATCCAATAAATTCATTAAATCCAATAAATTCATCAAATCAAAACTTTGGTAATTTATTAGAATCATTAATGCAAAATGGTGATATTATGAATTTAGCAACAGAATTAAGCAAAGATATTCAAAGTGAAAATTTAGATCCAATGACATTACTAAGTTCCATGATGTCTGGTAAGCCAGATAATAAGATTCAAAAATTAGTTGAAAATATAACAAGTAAAATAGAAACAAAAATAAATAGTGGAGAGATTGATCAAAATGTGTTAGAACAACAAGCTCAAAGTATTTTAAGTACTGTACAAAATACAGGAGGAGACTTTCAAAAAATGTTTGCCAGTCAAATAAACAAATAAACAAATAAACAAATAATTAAAGTAAAAATTCTTAATTAAAAAGTAATTAAGAATTTATTTCATAAAACTTTTTTTAACATATAATATTAACTGTACTATGAGTAATCGCGTAAAATCAGATCCATTTTGGTATAACGATATGTCAATTTTAATCCAATCAAATAGACTTACAGAATTTTTTCCAACTAAAAATCAAACTTTAGAAGAAAGATTTAACGCTTTAGTAAGATTATCCCTCTATTGTTCTATTATTCTGTATTATTACAATAAAAACTACAAGTATTTATCAGTTTTTATAGGTACATTGTTAATTACATATTTTGTATATACAAATAACCCCGAAAATGATAAACAAGATACTGATATACATAAAAATAAAGGTAACCAACAAAGTGATGGTAACCAAGGTACACAACAAAGTGACGGTACCCAAGGTACACAACAAAGTGATGGTACCTTTATTGAACGTTTATCTAATGACGAAGAATGTACACTTCCTACATTAGATAATCCTTTTATGAATGTAACTATGAAAGATATGCTTAATGTTGATCCCAAAAAACCTGGTAGACCAAAAGCTTGTGATACTACTAACCCAGAAGTTAAAAAGAAAATGGATGAAATGTTTAATCATAATTTGTTTAAAGATGTAAATGATGTTTTTGGCAAAACGAATTCTCAACGTCAATTTTACACAATGCCTAATACAACTATCCCAAATGCACAAGATGATTTTGCAAAATGGTTGTATTTAAATCCAAAAACTTGCAAAGAAGATCAAGATTATTGTTTGCGTTATGAAGACATTCGTGCAAAAAGACCAGTTTTCGTAGATCCAACAAAAAATCCAGTAAACAGTAAACAGTAAATTGTTCAAAATAAATTTTATAGTCAATTTATTTTGTTTTTAAACATAAATATTTCTTGAAATAAGAACTTCTTTTGCTGATTCTCCATTTTTAATATCATTGTGCAAATCACCTATTCTTCGTTTAATAAATTCTGGAGGATCTTCTATTTTTAGTAATGTTTCCAATGTTTGTCGAGAACGGATAGATTTATTAATTGCCAGACGCAATTGTTCTTCAGTGTAACTTGAAATATCAGTATTATCCAGTTTTTCTTTTATATTAAAGAAAATTATATAAGCAAAGAAAAGCGTTATAAAAACGTATAAAAGTATATTATTATCTATCATATAATAGTATATTGGAAAAAAAATTTTTGTATTTTATTTTATATATTTTCTATAATAAAACAACATATATGCATCTTTAGATAAAAGATTGTTATTTTGAAATTTAGTAACATTACTATCATTATATAAATACCAATTTTTATCTAAATTTTTACAAGATGACCAATAATGTCCACCTTGACTAGTACCAGAATGATAATTTATAGCATACAATGAATATATATAATTATTGGGATCGTTTTTAGATGATGAAATATAATTTGTCAAGTTCAAATCATCTGTTGGAAAATCAATATGTGTATTAATTTTACTACCATTATTTGTAAAACGTTTAAAATGAATAATGACATAATTTGGAAAAGACCACGTTTTAATTGACTTTGAACAACCAGATCCTTGGCAGCCTTCACAACACCAAGAATCAATTTGTTCTTCTGTATTAAAATAATTGTCTAAACAATCTTGTAATGTAGTTGATCCAGTTTGTGGTATGTTTAAACTCATACAATTAAATGGTTCAAAAATATTTTCTTGAAATGAACATCCATTACAATTAATTTTATTATAAAACATACCACCAAATGTTTCTACAATAAAAGAATAACTTCGTTCGTAAAATATTTTCCATTGTTCTAAAGATTGTTTCATCAATTCGTCCGTCTCATTTTCAATTTTACCACGAATATCTACTTCTATTTCGTAGGAAATTCCTTTATGCAATAAATCTAAGAGGTACATTAAACATTCGTGAGAATCTTGTTGATCTAATGTAAAATATTTAGGAACAAATTTACTCATATTTTCAACAATAGATTTTGGTTTTAAAACTTGATTTGTTTCCCACATATTAATAATCAAATTAAGATAACCAAGTACTACATAATATTCCTTGCGTTGTTTATTCGTTTGATCAGGATCATCAGAACGATATTTTGTAGACAAAAAATAATCACTTAAACGTAAAGTATTACTCAAACATTGAAGTACAGAATTCATAAAACACTTGTTTCCCAAATTTGTTAATCCAGTTAGTCCTTTTGATACATACTTTGATTTTTTTTGTATTAGTTCGTGATGATAATGTAAATCGTATTCGTAACTCATCTTATTATACTTTTGTACCTTAAATTACTATTCAATTATTTTTAAATTTTAAACAAATTTTTTTTATTATTTAATTACAAGGAATTACAAGGAATATCTTTAAATGAATAGCGATACTGGGTCACTTGATAGCGTTTGTTTTCGTAGAAACGATTTCAAATTATATGTTTTTTTAATGTTTTGTATAATAATGTACTTGTGCTTTATACTTAAAAAACGCAGAGACGAATATAAAAACGAATATAAAAGATCTAATGAAACATTTGTTTCTGATATACACGGTAACGTAAACGGTAACGCACAAGGTAACGTACACGGTAATTTACAACAACGAATAATTCAATTACAACAAGATCTTTTTGCTTGCAAAACAGCACATCAAACATGTGTCGGTGATTTAAGAGAAACACAATCGCAAATAACTCCTACCGTACAAACTCGCCAATCCCTAAATAGAATTTATAATCCTCTTGTACCACCAGAAAGAACATATCCTTTAGGAAAATTTAATCAAGCAGCAAACGATGATTATCAACAAATGGGATTTATATTCAATAACAATGATCGTTATCCATTGTATGGTAGACCAAAATATCCCGGAAGAACAGAAAAATATGAATATTACATAATAGATGAAACACGAAATCGATTAAAAATTCCATACAAATCTCGAAATGATAATGAATTATACGATGGCGATTCTATACGAGTTGATATATTAAACGGTGATTTTACTGTAAAAATTTATGATTTTGACAATTTCAGATATAATCCAGACATATTGTAATTAATTGATGTTTTTTGAATTTTTTGGTATATATGTTATATATAAAACCTTTATACTATACATTTTATCATATTCATTGCTGTATACCTTTTCAGATGATTCCCTTGTTAGTATAAATTTACCACCAGGCGGTAATAAAATTTCATCCTCAGATTTGTATTTTGATACATTTTTAATATACAAATAACGACTACCTGGTTCTAAATTTATTACTAATGCACAACAACCATAGTTTTTTATAAAATCATATATATTATGTTTTGATAATGACGTTGATACAAATGATGATAATGTAGTTTCGAGATCATTTGCTATTTGTAAACGTATACCTCTATAAACAGTTAATGTAGATGTTGATTCTGGAGCATTGTTTATTATTGTTTCTAAAATTGTTTTATATTCTGAATTTACATTTAGTATTTTGTTATCAATTGTATATGCATAAATTATATCCTTTTCAGTTTTTGATAAATTTTTAATGTATTGCAAATTATGTTTTAAACTTGATTTTATATTACCCATATATAAGATCAATAAAAAAATTAATGGAATTTTCTAAACAATAATAAATAATTTCCTGGTGTTTTTATAAAGTAAACTGTGAAAAATTTTTCAACATATTTGATTGTAATGAAAATATAAAACTAGAAAAAAGTACATTTGGTGCTTGTATTTGCATATCAACACTAAATTTGTATGTTGTTAACATATGCAAATAATATGATGTAATAATAACAGTAAATAGTTGTAATAATCCAAATGATATATTGTTTAATCCGCCGTATTTTTTTTGAATAGCAGTAAAGATATTATCTATACTTTTACCAAATGTAAATGCTAAAAAAAAAATTTTTAAACTATGTAAAATATATATGTGTTAATCTGCATTAAAGTCTTATTGTTATTTATATATTTTTTATTTTTAAAAAATTAATGCAATTTCCCAGACAATAATATTTGTTCATTATTATTAAGCGAATATACTATGTTAATTTGATCATAACTTACCAAATCGTTAATATTTTTATCAGATATAAATTTTAATTTATAAATACCATCACCATCCTTTACAAGATCACCTATTTTCATTGAACCTCGAGTTTTAGAATTTCTTAAAAACACACTGTATTTTTGTTTCGTAGTATTTCTTTCAGCTTTATCATAGATATTACCATCTAACACAAATAAATTACAATAAACTTCTAAACGGTAAACTACCTTTTCATCTTGTGATGAAACGAATCGTTTTGCTTGACCAAAAAATAAATTATCTTCAGATGGCGCTAATAATGGAACACTTTGATAAGTAGACCGTGGAGCTGATTTAAATGAATACATTTCATCATTACTAAAATGTTCTACATAATTACTGTTACTTTTACAATTACATTTTCCATCTACACAATTGCACATTACATATTTTAATCCACCCTTTCTTAACATTCGTGGTTCATACGTAATAATATCGTTTGGATCTTCCATGGGAGGAAATATGACATTTATACAAGATATAAATAAAGACAAGATCAAAATAGTTAATGAAAATGCAAAAATGATTTTAAAATTAAATGCTACACATTGTAATACTTCTTTGGGATTTGTTGTAAAAAAAGAGCTGGCCATGGAATCTGTAAGTTGAGTGTTTATAGTTTCACTAGCAGTTGAAACAGACATTTATATAATTATTAAATATAAAAAAAAGTTACATTAAATTAATTATTAAAAATGAAAATACAAGATTCCAAATAAATTGTGGTTCTAACTTGATCTCGTAATTTCTTGGTAAATTTACACTCGTAGAACTCGTAGAACTTGTAATCGCAGTTGTAATTGCGCTCGTAATCACACTCGTAATCGCACTCGTAGAACTCGTAGAACTTGTAGAACTTGTAGAACTTGTAGAACTTGTAGAACTTGTAGGTGTAATAGTACTTGCAGTTGTAGAATTACAAGATAATTGTAATGATTTAATTGATAAAATGTATGGTTGTGAATTCCAATTGATACCAGTTCCAGCCCAACTAGAAGGTTTTGCTTCCCAAATTCCAAATTGTACTTTACTTGGTGAATCTGGATAATTTTTAGTTTCATTTCGGAATAATTTACGTAAAGTATACTTATTAAAACGCCATTCGTAAAAATCTGGAGTCCAATGTATTGAATAAGTATGATAAAAATCAGCTAATGGATTTTTAGTTTTGTACATTTTAGCATTTTTATCAAAGATTGGAATTCCCTTATAAAAGTAATTTGTTTGAATAACGTTTGTTTTGTTTAATGTATTCTGTACAAATTCAAAATCGATTTCGTCTTTATTTTCAGCCATTAAAATAAAAGAAGAGACTACATTCATTCCAGGTGATACTTTTAAAGTAGCTTCGATTGTACCATAATGTAAAGTATCGGCAATACTAAGTCTAGTTCCACCAGTATTTTTCGTTAAATGCAAATTTAATAACCCATTTGTTTGACGAATATTTTCAGAATTATAATCAGCAATTAATCCCTGTTTATTATACGGTAAATTACCATTGTATTCAAATGGCTTACATAATGTTTGTGCATTTGCAAGTTTTATAATCATAGGTACTAATAAATATTTTAAGTTGAACATTGGCATTTAAAAATAAAAAGAATAATATTTTTAAATTCAATCTTGATATATTAATTTTTTGATATTACTTTTTTAAAAGTAATTTTTTAAAAGTATTAATTGTTGTTAAAATGTTTATTACTTTTTGATATTACTTTTTGATATTACTTTTTTTAAAAAGTAATTTAAAAATCGTCAGAATCAAATGTAATTTTACGGTCTTCTTCAGTTGTTCCAACGTTAGCTCGTTGATAATTTGTAACTGTATTTTCAAAAAAGTTTACTTTTTCATTTAAACTAATCATTTCCATAAAAGGAAATGGATTTGTAGTATTATAAATTTTAGAATAACCTAATAAAACTAACCATCTATCAGCAACCATTTCAATATATTGGCTCATTAAATTACAATTCATTCCAATTAAAGAAACTGGTAAGCTTTCTGTTATAAATTCCTTTTCAATATCAACAGCTTCCTTGAAAATATCGTGAGCAATCGTTTCATCCAAACGATTTTCCAACATATTATAAAGTTCAATTGCAAAGGTGCTGTGGAGATTTTCATCACGCGAAATTAGTGAATTTGCTGTGCCAAGTCCTGGCATTAAACCTCGACTTTTTAACCAGTAAATAGCACAAAATGATCCGGAAAAGAAAATCCCCTCGACACAAATAAATGCTAAAAGTCTTTGTGCAAAACTGGGTCTTTCTCGTACTAAATAATCAAGAGCCTCGATATGCTCGTCGGCTAATGGTTCATCTGCACAATCATTTCCACTAACTAAAAATTCAAAACTACTCATATATTTTTCTGGTATCATTTGTTGTAAAGTACTACCTTGTTCAATCCATTTAATTGCCCAATCAGCTTTGCGTTTAACTGCAGGAATTGTTTCTACAGCATTAAATAATCCAGCTTTTTCTTCCGTATTAGAAATATATGTATCAATAAGAAGAGAATATGTTTCACTATGAATTGCCTCTATCATCATTTGAACAGAATAAAATTGCCTAGCCTCTGGTATTTGAACTTCATTGTAAAAATTGACTATTAAATTTTCATTTACTATACCATCACTTGCTGCAAAAAATGCCAAAATATTTTTTATAAACCACCTTTCATTATCGTTTAATTTATTTTTCCAATCAACTAAATCATCCGTTAGTTTTACTTCTTCAGCTGTCCAAAAGGTACCTAAGTGTTGCTTATAAAATTTCCATAAATTATGGTAACGAATTGGAAAAACTGTATAACGAGCACTTCCTGTATTTTTAATAATGGATTCTGACATATCTATATATATATATATACATATTATTTAAATTTATTTTTTTTTAATAATTAATATTATATAAATAAAATCGTGCATTTCGACTTTTTTAATTTATTATGTAATAATAATATATGGTTCTATCTTTAAAAGTAATAGGATATTATGAACATTGTAATTTTGGAGATGAGCAATATAAATCATCATTCGCAAACTTATTCCAAGAATACATCCAAGACGACTACATATTAGACTTTTATGATTGTGATAAAATTTATCATGAAACATTTAATGATACAGATACTATTATAATTGGAGGAGGAGATATCCTAAACCCATATTTTTTAAATAAAATAACTGAAAAATTTACTGGACAACCAAATACAATTATCGCATTATCCGTTGGGTTACCTTATACAGAAACTCTTCTCCAAAATAATGATTTAAACATTATAGATTACATATTCCTAAGAACCCCACAAGACTTGATGATTTTTAATAAATATTTTGATAAAGATCGTGTTTTTTATTTACCTGATATTTCTTATATCTTGTCAGAAAATTACTCGTTTACAAAAAATTTAATACAAACGCAACAATTATCACAAACAAATACAGTATCCCCGACACCTTCGTTGTATTCTGCATTTCTAAAAGATTACAGAAAAACTAATCGTAACAATGAACAAGATACCAAAGATACCAAAGATACCAAAGATACCAAAGATACCAAAGATACCAAAGATACCAAAGATACCAAAGATACCAAAGATACCAAAGATACCAAAGATACCAAAGATACCAAAGATACCAAAGATACCAGATACACAGAATATGTGGATAATATAAATAAAATAAAGGCGAATCGTCGTATTATGGGTATTTGTCTATCAAGGCACTTTTATAATAAAAACTATATTAAAGAATTTCAAACAGTAAAACGTGGTATAATACAATTTATAAAATGGGGGTTGAAAAACAATTACGGGATAGTTTTTATACCATTTAATACAAATAGTACTAACTCTAATGAAAATGACATCGTTATGGCTAATGAAATAATTAATAGTTTAATTAATGATAAAATAGATGGTAAAATAGATGATAAAACAGATGGTAAAATAGATGGTAAAACAGATGGTAAAATAGATGGTAAAACAGATGATAAAACAGATGATAAAAATTACGATAAAACACATGATAAAACAGATGATAAAACAGATGATAAAATAGATGGTAAAATTGTTAATATCGATATACCATTATCAAACGATCAAATGAATGAAATGATGAGACTGTTAGACATTTGTATACCTATGCGTTTTCATTCTGTATTGTATTGTATATATAATATGATTCCATTTGTACCAATTTATTCTACTAGAAAAATTCATAATTTACTTTTAGAAATAGAATGGAAATGGTCATATAAATTAACAGTTAATGAAAAATTGGTACCTGTTGAATTTGATAATAGTATTGTACAAGCGACCATTTTTAAATTAGATAAACAAAGTGAATTTAGACAAAATATTTATCAAAAGTTATTACATATTAATACAAATTTGTTTGGTAAAATGTTTTTGAAAAATATAAGGTACTTGATTGACATAATCAAGACAGGTAAACGTACAAAAAATATTAATATAAATCAAGGTACTGATCAAATTATCGAAACTACATTTGAAACAATAACAAATTTTGCGAATGGTCACGGTTTTACAAATTATAGACTAATAAGGGATGATAATTTAAGAAATGTAATTACAAGTATAGTATCTTATCATTTGACTGGATCAATCAATTCCGAATATAATTACGGAATGAAAGAAAAAATGTTTACTCTGAATAAAGAATACAATTATATTGATGAATGGAAATGGATTATTAATCATAATATTAATAAAGAACAAAATGTGTTGCAGAGTAATGATCGTGGATTATTCAATTTAGAATACATTGATCAAAATGATTATTCAGGTGCACATAGATCAGGGTGGCAATATGTCTATAAACATATTCAAGGTTTACATAATAGTAATTCTGAAATGTTGTTGGATTTATATGTAGATAGGACTTTTCATTGGAATCAAGATGTAAACAAAGTATTGCAAATAATACCTTATCATAATTCGTGGATAGGATTTGTACATCATACGTTTGATACATCATTTAGTGGCTATAATTGTCACAATTTATTAAATTCGCCAAATTTTATAGAATCGTTGCCGTTTTGTCGTGGAATTTTTGTATTATCAGAATATCTAAAAACACAATTTGAAAACGAATTGAGTTCTAAGAATTTAAGTCACGTTCCTGTATACGCATTAACACACCCCACTGATACTAATGTAAAATGTTTTTCTTATACAGAATTTTATAAAAACCCAAACAAACAGCTTATTCATATAGGTGGGTGGTTACGTAATGTTTACTCTTTTTATAATATAACTTTGCCAGAAACTACAGTTTTTAAATATGGATTATTTACCGGAAACAAAACTTGCACCTTATACAAAACAAAAACTGATAACATAAAAAAAATAGCCTTACGAGGTAAAGGTATGAATAATTATTATCCTCTTGAAAATATACTTAAAAATCTAAAATCTAGTCTAGAATACACTGATTTATTAGCAAGCCAAAATGCAAGTGGAAATGTAAGTCAAAATGTAAGTCAAAATGTAAGTCAAAATAACTGTATTCAAAATGTAAGTCAAAATGTAAGTCAAAATGTAAGTCAAAATGTAAGTCAAAATAAATGTATTCAAAATGCAAGTGGAAATGTAAGTCAAAATTGTCATGAAGAATTGTATAACAATTGGAGTAAACATTTTTATGATGATATTGTTAAAAAGGTATCTAGTATTTCATTTTTAGAATATTTACAGAATGATGAGTATGATAAATTAATGACTGAAAACATAGTTTACATAAATTTAGTAGACGCATCAGCTGTAAATACAATTATAGAATGTATAGTAAGGACTACGCCTATAATAGTTAATAAACACCCTGCTGTAGTTGAATTGTTAGGAAAGGATTATCCACTTTATTTTACGGCATCTTCTACTGATTATAGTCTTATTAATGTTCAAGTTTATAATATGTTATGTTCTGATCGTTTAATAAGACGGGCACATAAATATTTAAAACATATGGATAAATCGCGCTTTCATATAAAATCATTTGTAACAGAATTTGAAAAAATTTTGATAAATATTAAGAATTAAATAAAAACACTTTACTGTTTATAAAAATAAAAAATTACACGGACAACATTTTTTTATTTTTATCTAGTACGTTTATAATTTTTATTTAGTACGTTTATAATTTTTATTTAGTGCGTTTATAATTTTTATTTGGTGCGTTTATAATTTTTATTTAGTGCGTTTATAATTTTTATTTAGTACGTTTATAATTTTTATTTAGTGCGTTTATAACGCATTTGTCGATAAATGTAATATTCATATGATAAAACAATCTGAATTTATTATGTAAAAGATATTTTAATCTTTTATTACCGTAATTTAATGATAAAATTAATTTCTAAGTAATAATTATAAAAATGTCATATAACTTAGATGCGCAAGTTTTTGAAACACAAATTGTTATTGAGAATTCCACACAACCGGCTGGTGCAACAAGTGGGTCTATCATTAACAAGGGATCATTGAGTACATTTGATACGTATGTTACGGGTCATACTGTTGTTAATAATGTTAGAATTACTCCCAATTTAGCTGATATTATCTTTGAGCAACAAGCAGCTTTAGCAAATAATCAAAATTCATTTGTTGATATTACGGATTTTTCTTTTGATGATTCCATTTGTAATTCTTTTAAGGCAATGATTAACGTTACTATATCAGATACTGATGCTAAACATGCTGTATGGGAAATCAATGGTTTGTACAAACCAACTGGATGGGTAATCACATCTAGTTTTACAGGTGATATAACAGGTGTTCAATTTAGTATTGCTAATAAAGAAGGAGGTATTGGGCAAATTCAATATTTGAATACTAATACATCAGGTACAACTGTCATTAGATACAGAGCAAGTACTACTGCTCCACCTGGCAGTACACCATTAGGTGTTACTACAGGTGTTATCAATAATACATCTGGACCATTTATAGCAAACAATTTAGTATATGCAAATTCCAGTGATACTTTGGCAACAACAGATATAATATACAATTCAAATGTATTAAAAATAGGTGGTGCGTCTAGAATAGTAGCAGAAAATGGAACATCTTTTACAAATTTTTCAAATGGTGGAGCTTTGTCTAGTATGGGAGATGCATCTGTAGCAAAAAAAATGATTGTAGGACAAAAAATTGGTATTGCAACAACAGCTCCTGGTTATACCTTGGATGTTGCTGGTGACATTAATTTTACTGGTACTTTTTACAAAAATAATAGTGTCTACAGTGGTTCTGAAATTTGGAATACTAATGGAAATGATGTATTTTATACAATGGGTAATTTAGGTGTAGGTACAAGTTCACCATCAAAAACATTAGATGTAGCAGGAACTGCTAGAATCACAACAGGACTTACAACAGGTACAATCTATGCATCTAATGTAACTGCGACCAATGTTAGTGTTGGTGGTCTTAATGCAACCGGATTGTCAGTTCTTGCTAATGTAACTGCAACTAACGTTTCTACAGGAACTCTTAATGCAACCGGATTATCAGTTCTTGCTAATGCAACTGTAACTAACGTTTCTACAGGTGGTCTTAATGCATCTGGATTATCAGTTCTTGCTAATGCAACTGTAACTAACGTTTCTACAGGTGGTCTTAATGCATCTGGATTATCAGTTCTTGCTAATGCAACTGTAACTAACGTTTCTACAGGTGGTCTTAATGCATCTGGATTATCAGTTCTTGCTAATGCAACTGCAACTAACGTTTCTACAGGTGGTCTTAATGTAACCGATATAACAGCTACTAATGCTTTAATTACAACTGCATCTGTTGGTACATTAGTAAATACAAATTCTGTTGCTACAAACGTTAGCGTTGGAACTCTTAATGTAACCGGTATAACAGCTAGTAATATTAATTTTACAGGTAATTTATATCAAAATGGTAGTGTTTATATTAGTTCTCAATGGCTATCTGAATCTGGAGGCGCATTGTCTTATACAACTGGAAATGTTGCAATGAATAATTCTCGAATTACAAATGCAGACATTACAACTGCATCTGTTGGTACATTAGTAAATACAAATTCTATTGCAACAAACATTAGTACAGGCACAATTGTTGCAAGTACCGGTATAACAGCTGCTAGTGCACAAATTACAAATGTAAATGCAACAACTATTTCCGCAGGTACGTTAATTGGTACAACAATTACTGGTGCTAATTTAAGTTTATCAGGAGATTTAGTAATTGGTGGTACCTTAACAACTGTAAATATTACTACTACAAATGTAGTTGATACAAATATTACTTCTGGTAGCATTAATGTAACTAGTTTGGCAACTATCAACAATGCCACTGTTACAACTGCTACAGTCGCTACTTTATTAGCAACAAATGTTAGTGCTGGTACAATCGATCTAAGTACTGGTATTACAGCTGGATCTGCTAAAATTACTAATGCCAACATTACAACTGCAAGTGTTGGTACATTAGTAAATACAAATTCTATTTCTACTAACATTAGTGCTGGTACAATCGATCTAAGTACTGGTATTACAGCTGGATCTGCTAAAATTACTAATGCCAACATTACAACTGCAAGTGTTGGTACATTAGTAAATACAAATTCTATTTCTACTAACATTAGTGCTGGTACAATCGATCTAAGTACTGGTATTACAGCTGGATCTGCTAAAATTACTAATGCCAACATTACAACTGCAAGTGTTGGTACATTAGTAAATACAAATTCTATTTCTACTAACATTAGTGCTGGTACAATCGATCTAAGTACTGGTATTACAGCTGGATCTGCTAAAATTACTAATTTATCAAGTACAAATTCTTCTATTGGATCTTTTGTATCCGGATCTGGTACTGTTGGAGGACATCTAGTTCCATCATCTAATATAACATATGATCTCGGATCTGCTACACAAAGATGGAGAGATCTATATTTATCTGGAAATACTATTCATTTAGGCGAAAAACAATTGTCTTTAACAGGAGATACATTCCAATTAGAAAATATTTCAGTTATTGGTACACGAGAAGCTACTTCTACAACTTCTGCTTCTATCGTTGTAGCTGGAGGTGTTGGTATTAGTGGAAAATTAAGAGTTGCTGGTACTAGTTATATTACTAATGCAGAAATTACCAGTGTAACAGCAGCTACTTTAAATCTAAGCACTGGTATTACAACTGGTAGTTTCAATGCATCTGGATTATCAATTCTTGCGAATGCAACTGCAACTAACGCTAGTGTTGGTGGTCTTAATGCATCTGGATTATCAGTTCTTGCGAATGCAACTGCAACTAACGCTAGTGTTGGTGTACTCATTGCAAGCACTGGTATTACAACTGGTAGTTTCAATGCATCTGGGTTATCAGCTTTTGCTAATGCAACTGCAACTAACGCTAGTGTTGGTGTACTCATTGCAAGCACTGGTATTACAACAGCATCTTTGTTAAACACTGGATTAATTAGTACTGCCAACTTGGCATCTACAACTGCAACTATACCAAACATTGTTGTTACAACAATTAGTGCTGGTACATTATCTGCCTCTACTATTACTGGTGCTAATTTAAGTTTATCCGGTAATTTAATTGTAGGAGGTACTTTAACTACTGTTAATATTACAAGTACAAATATATTAAATACAAATATTTCAATCGGAACAATTGTTGCAACTGGATTATCCACTTTGCAAAATGTAACAGCAACTAACGCTAGCGTAGCAACTTTAATTGCAAGCACTGGTATTACAACTGCCAGTGCCCAAATTACAAATGCTAACGTTACTACAAGTACTATTGCAACAGCTAGAATTACAAGCAATTTACTCGCACTTGGTAACTCTAATACTGTAGGTAGTATCTTTACTACTGGTGGTAATGTAGGTATTAATACAGCAAGTCCAGCTTACACATTAGATGTTGCTGGAACAATTTATGCTGCTGGAACAAATAATACAAATTACGTTCCTACTTGTGTATTTGCTAATAATAGTACTCTTAATGGATCAGCAGTTGCATCATTTTTAACACCTAATCTATCTACAGGCGTGTCATATTCTTATTTTGGTAAAAGTTTATCAATTGGAAATTCTGGATCAGTAACTTACAATTATGTAGGATCTAACAATGCAGCTAATTATATAGCAATAGAAAATTTTGGTAAAGGTGGCGGAATATATTTATCAAATAATGGTAATACAGGTATCAACACTGCAAGTCCAGGATCTTCTTTGCACGTAGCTGGTAGTATACCGGTTTCACCAATTGGCGCCGGTATTCACTTAGGTATTGATCCTAGTACATATGCTGTTATACAATTAAATAGTACTGCTGGGAGTTATATAGATTTTGGTACAAGTGGGGGAGATTATCAAAGTAGAATTATTGCTGGTAATACTGGTAATTTAAGTATTTTTACAAATGGTGCAAGTAATAATGGATACTTAGGTATTAATACAGCAAGTCCAAGTTATACCTTAGATGTTACTGGAACAGGAAGATTCACAGGTACATTAACTATTACCGGCAGTTCTGGTACAACTGGTTTTGATACAGCGACTAATGATCAATATGCTGATATGAGAGTAATAAGAAATAGTAGTTCTAGTCTTGATAAAGATATGTATCTTCAATTAGGCGCAGGTGCGACAAGTACATTGCATATGTTTTCAAATAATTCTGAAACAATGACACTAAAAAGTGGTAATGTAGGTATTGGTACGACAAGTCCATCTGGTATGTTGCATTTAAATAACGCAGCGCTATTTACAAGTACTGGAAATTTGACATGTACAGGAGATATCATTTCGTTTGGAAGTTTGTCAGATCGTCGTTTGAAAAAGAACATAGAAACAATAGAAACGTTAAAAGCACTTGAAATAGTATCCCGGTTAAGAGCTGTAACATTCGATTGGCGAGAAGACATTTTTAATGAAGAAAAACGAAATACTAGCGATATAGGATTTATTGCTCAAGAAGTAGAAGCATTAGTACCAGAAGCAGTATCTGAATACACGCAAATTGAAAGTGGAGAAGTTTATAAAAATATTAAACACGAACGTTTAGTTCCATATTTATTAAGTGCAATTCAATATTTATTAAGCAAACAAAGCTAAATACAATATTTTACACATAAATCATCTTAAAAATTAATTAAATTATTTAAATTAATTTAATTAAAGTTTTTATTTTTGATTTTGATTAAACTTTTTTTAAAAGTTTATATTATAATAAGCTATGTCAAACAATATCAACGTTGTGAATACAAATAATTGGTACCAAAAGATGAACCTTAATGGAACTCAAAATGTTACCAATATGGTTTTAAGTGGTACAAACCCTAGTACACAATTAGCATTAATATCCGTAGCTAACGATGTACATTATTGTTATTCTAATTATGCTTTACAAAAAACAAATGGATTTACATTAACATTTCAGTTTTATATTACAGGAACTAATATGAATAGTATATGTGCATATTTTGGTGTAACTGATCCTACAACCAGTTTTGATGCAAATGGTGGGTTGACAAACCAAAGTGGCGCTGTAGAATTAAGAATTGCTCCCTCTACACCTATTTTTCAATTATATACAAATTATGGTTCAAATACTATTGCGGCTACAAGTAGTACTTCTGTAACAACTGGTTCTTGGCAAACTGTAACTATTACTTATACTCCTAGTGCTACAGGTACTTGGGTAGTTAATTATAATGGAACAAATGTGATAAGTTATAATGACACCTCGTTTACATCATTTGTAAATAATCAAAATACACTTTGGGGTATATACGGTGGTACTAGCAATGCAGTTACTGGATTAGTTCGAGCTGTTGACCTTAGTGTAAAACAAAGTATGCCTATGAGTGTACTCAAGAATACGTATAGTTTTTATCCTGAAGAATGCTTTATAAATAAATTAAGTACACATTCGCAAACAAATGCAGCAGCAGCCTTTGGATTACGATTACTAAAGGCAGATTATCTTGGTGCTGTAATTAATGTACGTCGTGGATCTGATAATGCAACACTTGATTTTTACGCAGATTCAAAGGGTAATGTAGGAACGACACTTTATGGAACTGGAACAACTTTATTAACTTGGTTAGCAGGTTCAATAGGATACATAACAAGATGGTATGATCAAAGTGGTAATGGTCGAGATGTTATTCAAGCTACAACTACAACAGAATTATTAACAAATGGTAGTTTTGCTGGTAATACAAATGTTTCACAATTAAATTCTGCAGGAAGTTATGGATCAAATACTATTATAACATTAGCTAATCCTGGTGATTCAGCGTATGTATTACAACAAACTGGAGATGCGGAATATGAAATGGATTGGACAACACAATTAGCAGCAAACACAACCTATACTGTAAGTGGTTGGTATAGTAAATCAAGTGATTATAATGGAACTGATTCTATGCTGCATATGAGAGCTTTTTCTAGTAGTGGAAATTACGTGGATAAACCTGCTTCTTTTATTGGTGATATTCTAGAAACACGTGTTGTAGGTAGTTTGACTTGGTATTATTGTTCTACAACTATTACAACCCCTGCTGATTATACAAACTTTAAATGGTTTTTAGGATATGGGGGTGGTGTTAGTACAGGATATAGATATTATACTAAATTATCCATAACTACACCTTCTGTACAACCTAAAATCGGAACACCGATACTTGACAGTTTGTCAACTTCAGGAAAAAGTGCAGCAAGAGGTGTTTACACGTTGTACCGTGCAAATTCAACTTATACAGGAGCAACAATTAAATTAAGAAGAAGTTCTGATAATGCTGTAAGTGATTTTTACGCTGATGTTTATGGTAATTTAGGAACATCTGCAAATGCAACAGGAACTTCTTTTTCTTCTTGGATTGGCTCAAGTACAGCTTATGTTGATACTTGGTATGATCAAAGTGGTTCTGGTAACCACGCAACACAAAGTACGACAAATTTACAACCTGTTTACAATGGAACATTAAAATTATTAGATTTTTCAAATAGTTCATTTTTGAATATGGGTACTACAAGTGGAGGACCAATACCAACGGGAACTCTTAATGCACCGTATACATTTGTAATAAGACACGGTGCACCAGGTTCAATACCAAGTGGAGGAAGTATTATAGTAGCAGGCGGTAATACTGCATCCAGTCAATTAAATGGAATTGGTTTTTTCCCAAATTATGGTAATTATTGGTATAATAATGATCTGCACAATATAGGAACACCGGTATCAGGTAATACTTTTGTTGCAAAATACGATGGTACAAATAGAACTGCTTATATAAATAATAACATGGCAATTACAGCAGCTGGTAGTGGGTATACTGCTAGCAGCGGATATCAACAATATATAGGTAAAGATGCAAGAGGTGCAGAGACTCAATTTGCTGGTCAATTATATACATTATTTATTTTTAATACTTCGTTAAGTGACGCCGATCGAATGGCTTGTACATCTAACCCAACAGACCTTAATATAAGATATGATGGTTCTCAATTTTTATCGCACGGATCAACAAATTATCCTCTAAATTCTGGTTTAGATACATATACATATATATGCGATACAAGAATTGATATTAATACTAGCTATAATAATATTGTTACAAGTGGACCAAAAACATCAAATAATAGATCTAGTGTACTTGTTACAAATGATGGGCGTTATGGTTTTTGCGGAGAAGCAAACGATGCTTTTGTTATACCGACGTGTACATTTGCTAAAAGAAAAATTGTTATGATGTGTAATCACAATTTAAATAGTGATAACATAACCATTAATGATAATGGATCAATTTATACAGGGACAACTGGATCTCCAAGTTCTTTAAATGTTGGTGCTGGTTTTTATATAGGTACAGTTAGCACTGGAGTAGAATATTTCACTGGAAACATTAATGAAGTTATTGTTTTTAGGAATACACTTACAACAAAAGAATCAATGTTGTATTTTACACCAAACGCAATTACGCGTAAAGATTATAGAAGTCAACCAGTATTACAAATAAAAGATGTTCCAAAGGACAACGGAGCAATTCCAGCAGGGGCAGTTGTAGCAATTGACACTCAAATGTTACAAAATTTGTCACCAGGTTCTCCTGTTAGTAGTTGGAATGGGTTTACAGGTTTAAACAGTCCAGTTATAAATGCTGCAATAAGTGGTACAGGAAATTTTCTTACAATTCCAGGTTATGTTTCTTTAACTAATAATAATGTATCAGCTAGTTTAAGTACTGGCCAATATCTTAATGCTGGTAGTAAAACGTTTAATATTAATACAAACGGTGGATTTACAGCTGTTTGGTATGGTGCATTTACTGGATCTGCTACGGCGGATGAACGTATATTTGATTTTGGTAATGGTCAAAGTAGTAATAATTTAATAGCAATGAGATATGCTGGAAGTACAGCCATTGTTTTTTTTTTATTTAATGGAGATACTGGATATAGTGTCCAATCTGGTAATGATATGATAACTCAAAATGAATGGGCTGTATGGACATTTCGATATACAGCTTCAAGTAGATATATGGAAATTATTAAAAATGGTATTTTATATTCAACAGTAACTGCAGGTGCAGCCATAACAGATAGAACATTAACAAATACTTGGATTGGACGTAGTAATTGGACAGGTAATTACTATTCTAATATAAATACGGCTGGACTTTACGTGTATGACAGGTTTCTTACAGATGCTCAAGTCGCATCAGTTTCAAATCATCTTATGAATTGTACAACAAGTACTATGCCAAGTGCTTTACCAGATTACAACAACAAAGTTGTTCGTTTTGGTCATGTACTTTCACAAGGGTTTCGTAATGGTCAAGCAATGTATTTTAGTGGTAAAGACACCAATTCTTATCTCGATATACAAGATGTCCCTAATTACCCCTTGACTTTTTGCTTTTGGTTTTATAACGTTAATGCTTATAATTCTACAAATATTTCAATCGCTGGACTTTGTAGTGCGGATCTTGCTGGAAATGGTATACAATTAGATATGAATACTCCAACAACTTTAAATCCATTATATCATAATGGTAGTAATTGGGTAGCATTTACATCTCAAACAGTTGCTTTAAATACTTGGCATCATGTAGCATTTACTATTACACCGACAACTATAAGTTTTTATTTAAATGGTTCACTTGTTCAAACTCTTTCAGGAGTAGTATATAATACAAATAGACTTGTTATAGGAAAATCCGGTGACAACCTGAGACCATATAATGGATACATTGCAGATATACGTGTGTTTGATTATGCATTGCGAGCTGATGAAATAACTAAAATTGGTGATTATACTGGTCAAGCTGGCCAAGAAATAATGAATTACAACACACCAACAAATTATCTTGTCAATATGTCAAATTGGTACAATTTTATGAATACTTATCAAACTGGTTCGTTTACAATTGCTTCAGATCTAACTGGTGCTGATGTTTATTATAGGTTAACAGGAAATGGTGTTGCTAATAGTAGTAATACATTATTTAATTCTACAAAAATACAAAATTACAATAGTTTTACGTGTTCATTTTTAGCATATCTAGAAACCGTAGTTGATCATGGATATTATTTTTATTGTGGCGCTACCAGTTCAACAACTGTTCCATCAGGAACAGCAGGTACAGCTGCAAATTCAAGTTACTACTTTTACTTTCAAATTACTGGAACAAAGGGTATTTATCTTTTTAATGACCAAGGACAACAATTGGCTTATTCTCCTCTTCCAACTTCTATTACTAATTCAGTTTATGTACCTATAACTATTAGTTATAACAGATCTACTAGGAATACCTGGACTGTAAATGTAGCAAGTCAAGACGTACTCGTTTTTAACGATCCAAATAACGCAAATTGGGTATCAAATATTGCAGGTGACATTTGGGGTATAGGTGCACGAACAACGACTTCTGGAATGAGTATGTATATTCGCCGTGTAGAATTAAGTTATACACCTTTTGTTAATACAATAAACACAACAATTAATGCTCAAAATAACGTTAAATTTCCACCTGGAGCAATGACTGCAGCTACTACTACATTTACTGGAACATCTATTTTAGATGGAAATTATACAGCAACGGCAAGTAATAGTAATGGTGCCGGTATAAATCCATATTCTGCATTTGATAATAATACAAGTACTTATTGGGGTGAATTAGATACGAGTTATGGTGTATATGGTGTATATACAGGTGGGGTTAGTACTGCAGTAACAAATTTGGTTAATAATATAACTACGAGTTATTCTGGAGAATGGCTACAAATTCAAGTTCCAAATGCTGTTAGTTTAAATTCATTTAGTTTAATGGGTAGACAGGATAGTTCATTGTTCCTTTGGAGAACACCAAGTACATTTTATGTAGCTGGAAGTAATGACAATAGTACTTGGCAATTGATACATAGTACTTCTGGTGCAGAATTTACTTCAGCTATGCAATATTTCACTTGTAATGCAAACAATACGAATAAATATAGATATTTTAGAATAATTACATCAAGAATAAGTAATCCTGCTGTCGGAGGAGCAAATGGACCAGGTGGTCCAACAATAGATATAGCAGCTTGGGACCTATACACACAAATGAATACAGTAAATTCCGCTGTAATAGCTGTTCCTCCTTACTCGATGACGGCAAATACAACAACATTTGCGGGTAATTCCGTTTACGATGGAACTTATACTCTTACAAGTAGTAATACTGCTTTTGGTGGTAATGGTGGTGATATGTTTAATGCATTTGATGATACATATGGTGCAAATGCAAATACGTGGGGCCCTGGTGGTTATTATAATAGTAGTAGTGGTGTTTATACAGGGTCTGCAAGTACTACAGTGTCTGGAGTTTCGCAAAGTGGAGAATGGGTGCAAATGCAATTACCAAATCCTATTGTACTTTATTCATTTTCATTAAAATTTTTTTGGACATCTGATTCCTTTTGGGCAAAGAGTTTCTTGATTGCTGCAAGTAATGACAATAGTACTTGGACAAATATTTATGATACAACAAATGGAGGAATTAGTAATTATGGTACATATACATTTGTAGTAACTGGATCAAGTGTTCCTTATCGTTACTTTCGGTTAATTGTAAGAAGTACATCTGGTAGTCCAACTTGTGCAATTTGGTTTTTAGACCAATGGAAATTGTATACAAACCAAAGTAATTTTAATTTAACCAAATTTCCTCCAGCTCCATTAACAGCAGATACCCCAGTTACATTTAATACAGTAAATCAGAAAAATTGGTATAATGTAATGACATATGGTGTTACTTCTGGTGGGTTTACACCTGTTTTAAGTGGTTCTGATCCTTTTAAACAATTGCAATTAAGTAATGGTAGTACTAGTAATGTGGATACGTATTGTAATGTTAGTCAAACACCTACTAATTATAGTTCATTTGTGCTTTCATTTCAGCTTTATGCTACAAATGTAAATAGTGGAGAATTTTTTCAATTATACTTTGGAGGTGGTGGATATGTTGTTCAATATGCATTTGGAATTGCTGCTTTTCAAGGTATACGAATGAATACAAGTTATGTAGAAAACCCAGTTAGTTCAGCAACAAATTGGTACAATAGTACTTGGAATGATATTAGGATAGTTTACAACCGTGGTCCGACAAATACATGGACAATGTTTTTTAATGAAACACAAATTTTACAATATTCTGATCCTAATTGGGCAAAGGTACCAGGAAGTACTTGGGGATTTCAAGTATATAATACTACAACAAGATTTGATAGTTCTATCAGACAATTAGAAATGACAATTGCTCCAGCAAGTTTACCTGGAAATAATATTTTAAGTGGAAGTTACACGGCATCTGCCAGTAGTTATTATGATAATAATAATCTACCATGTTATGCATTTGGAAATAATATATGGAATGCAAGTAATTATGGAATGTGGCACAGTGCAACAGGAGCTTATAATAATGGGGCTTACACAGGTGGTTATACTACAACTGTTTCTGGAACGAGTTATTCAGGTGAATGGTTGCAATTGCAAGCACCTAACCCATTACAATTGGCTAGTTTTGGTATATATCCTAGACAAGACAGTTCACTATTTCAAAGAAGATCTCCTAGAAATTTTGTAATTGCTGGAAGTAATAATGGTAGTACTTGGGATCTTTTACATACTGCTACAGGTATAAGTGATTGGACTGCTGCTGAAAAATATTTTGTTTGTAATGGAACCAGTGTTGCGAATAAATATAGTTATTTTAGATTAATTACAATGGCTGTTGGTAATCCTAATCCAGGTACAGGTGATTATGTCAATATAGTAAATTTAAATTTATATACACCAATTAGTTTAAACAACTCTATCACACCAGCTACACCAAAAGGACTTTTAGATGGTTTAACATGGAAATATTATGATGGAGCTTCTGGTTATTCTGTTAGTTATTATACAACAAATACATATAGAAATATTGGAAGAAGTACAAATACAACAAATATAAATACATTGACAAGTGGTCAATATCCAGTTGATAATGGAGATTATTATTCTATGGAAATTTTTGGATACTTCCGGGCAACTGTATCAGGTACGTACACATTTAGTTTGAGTTCTGATGATGGTAGTTATATCTGGATAGGACCTAATGCGTTGGTTGGTTATACGACATCAAATGCTAATATGAATAATCAAGGAACTAATGCTTTAATATCTTGTACAGTTACATTACTCTCTGGTACTTATTATCCTATCAGAATTCATTATGTAGAAGTTGCAGGGGGTGATAATTTAATTTTTAGTTTTACACCACCTGGTGGAACACAGACTTATAATGGTCAAGGATACTTCTTTTCTGGAACAGGATTAGATTCGGCTTTTCCACAAGAAAGTGCTAAAATTATTAAAGATCTTACAAATACCAACAAAGATGGTGTATATTATATTTTAGTAAATGGTATCAGTACACCAGTCCATTGTTTAATGAATGACTGTTATGATGGTGGTGGTTGGATGATCCTAATGAAAGGTACAACAGGATCCACGTTTCAATATTCTGCGAACTATTGGACATCAAAGAATACATTAAATGCAGGTGATCTTACACGTAACGACGCAGATGCAAAATACGATACATTTAATTACAGTACGGTAAAGGATGTTTTAGCAATTTGGCCAGATATACCTCCTAGATCTTATACCAACCCTTATGGTAATAATGGTGGAAGTATATTTGTAGATGATGGTTGGACGTGGATGGTGAATAATTGGAATGAAACAACAAGAATTACACCATTTACTGGTTTTAATACAACTAGATTACCTCATCAAAATAGCTTAAGTTCATTTCAAACATATGGTATAAACAATCCATCTAGATATAATGGTTTTGGTGGTTGGTGTTCAAGACAAACTGGATCTTACCAGCATGTATTTTATTCAACTGGTAATAATGCTAACGTAAGGTGGGGATTCTTATTTAATAATGAAACAAACGAGTTAAATACTTGCGATGTATTTTGTGGTATAGGAATGGGTGGTCTTGCAAACCAGAGTGCTGGTGATTTTAATAATGGTGGTGCTTGGGCACCAGTAGGTATAAATAGAACAGCCCGCTTTGAAATGTATGGTCGCTAAGTTACTTTTTAAAAAAAGTAACATCAAAAAATAAAAAATAACATCAAAAAAATAAAAAAATAACATCAAAATTTAAAAAATAACATCAAAATTTAAAAAATAACATCAAAATTTAAAAAATAACATCAAAAAATAAAAAAGTAACATCAAAAAAAGCTACGCTTAAAAATCACTTAAAAAGTAAATTAAAAAAGTAATAGATTTCAATAAATTAATTTATTGAAATTGATCAAAAATAATAGAAATTTTTAAAAAGTTTATACAATAAAATATTTTATATAAAATTTATAAAATATTGTTTTGATTTTTATTTTGGTAATATTATTTTAATAAGTAATATTTCATTTAAACAACAAAAAAAAAATAATGTGGTATTATAAGTAAGTAGTAATATGACATCTAGAAAAGTTATTGATATAGCTAATTCTTTAGAATTTGTTAATGATTATAATAACAATGGTATTACAGAAAATAATTCTCGTATTAGTACAAGTGAATATGGTCAATTATTTTTATATTCTACAACACCATCTGTAAATTCATCAACTGCTACAGTTGTTTTATACAATGGAGGTTTAAGTATTAATAATACAACGGATACTACAAATTTAACATCAGGAGGAAGTTTAACAGTAAGGGGTGGGGCTTCATTTGAAAAAAGTATAAGAGTTGGAGATTCTGGATACATTACAAATGTAATATCAACAAATTCAAGTACATCTACTCTTAATGTAACGGGTTTGACTGCTGGAAATATTAATTTTACTGGCGATTTATATCAGAATGGTAGTTTATATGTTTCAAGTCAATGGTCGTCATCTGGTGGGAATTTGTTTATACCAGCTACAAATGGAAATGTTGGTATTGCTACGACATCACCAGCTTATACATTAGACGTTAATGGAACGGTAAATTCTAATAATATGATTTCAACAAATATAACTACATCTGTACTTAATGCAAGTGGGATTACATCAGGTAATATTAATTTTACTGGCGATTTATATAAAAATGGTAGTTTATATATTAGTTCACAATGGAAGGATGAAGCGGATGGAGCATTGTCTTTTACTGGTGGAAATATTGGGATAGGAAATTCCAGTCCAGATTATAAATTGGATATAACAGGTAATTTGCGAGTTAATGCAACCGTTGCTTCCGTAATTACATCGCAAAATAATAGTAATGTTTTACAAATTCAAAATAACTCGATTAGTGGGAATTCATCCATTGAATTTGCAGACAATTCTGGTAATACGAAATTATTTACAGGATATGCAAATGTAAGTAGTTCACTTGTATCCTTAGCTGGTTCGGGTTACATATTATCAGATACAGCTGTGTCATTAAAATTAGTTGCTGGTAATCAAACAAGTTCGCCAGTTATATTAAATGCAAATGACAATTCTGTATCAATAACAACTACTACAGATGCAACTGATATATACTCTGGTGCTTTAAAAGTATCTGGTGGTGCTGGTATTGCTAATCAGTTGTATGTTGGAGATGATTTGCATGTTAATAGAGATTTATATGTCAATGGTTCAATTACTGGTGCTGCAGCTAGTTCTAGTACATTTGCATATTTAACATTGACAGCAACAGATGATGCCATTAATTTAAGCACTGGGTCATTAGTAACATTTGGTGGTATTACTATTCAAAGTACAACTGATTCCAATTCATTAACTGACGGTGGTAGTTTTTTAACAGCAGGTGGAGCAAGTATTCAAAAAACATTGCGTGTAGGAACTGGTATAATTACTGAAAATATATCTAGTACAAATATATCTACCACAAATATTAGTACAAACAGCATAAATGTATCCAGTATAACTAGTACAATGTTGACAACAGGTAATATAGTAGCCAATAATTTAAATTTGGGTATTTCGAATATGTTTTCTGGATCATTCGCATTTGGCAACAATACAAATGTACCTGCAAATGTAGATGGGTTATCAGGTACTGATACAAGATCTTTTACAGTAAACTTGTCTGTTAGTATTGAATCAAGTGGTGGTAATTTACACGAAACTTTTATATTAGATGCTAACCAAACTGAATCGCAATGGTATTTATATACAACTGGTTATGGTGATGATTCTGGTATTGTTTTTAATATAACTAATTTGGGACAAATACAGTATACTTCTACAAATATTTCTGGTTTTACAAATGGTATATTTAGATTTTTTGTTAATCAAATTTCAAATACGGGAAATTATACATATGCTGGATCACAAACTCAAGGTACATTAATAACAAATACTATACAAATTTTAAGTACAGCTGATAGTAATATTGGTATTAATAATGGATCATTATATTTGGCTGGTGGTGCTACAGTATCAAAGACATTATATGCTGTTAATATTACTTCCAGTAATGTTAAAGTTACAAATATAACAAGTAATGCAGCTAGAATAACTACGGGGATTACTACAGGATCTATAAATGCTAATGACGGTACAATTACAAATTTACTAACAACAAATGGTACAATTGCAAATGGTACAATTACAAATGGTACAATTACAAATGGTATAATTACAAATGTTAGTGCAGGTACATTGGATGTTATAAGTATAACAGCAGGAGGTATATTTACAGCTGCTTTGTTAAACACAGGTTTAACGAGTACTGCTAATTTAGCAGCTACAACTGCAACTATACCAAATATAATCATTACAAATGTTAGTGCTGGTACAGTTAATGTTACGGATATTACAACAGCTGCTTTGTTAAACACAGGTTTAACGAGTACTGCTAATTTAGCAGCTACAACTGCAACTATACCAAATATAATCATTACAAATGTTAGTGCTGGTACATTGTCTGCCTCTACTATTACTGGTGGTAATTTAAGTTTATCTGGTAATTTAATTATAGGAGGAACTTTAACTACTGTGAATATTACGAGTACAAATATATTAAATACGGCTATTTCAGTTGGAACAATTGTTGCAACTGGTTTATCTAGTTTGCAAAATGTAACTGCGACAAATATTTCCGCAGGTACAATTAATGTTACAGATATCACAACTGCCAGTGCCCAAATTACAAATGCTAATATTACAACAAGTACCATTGCTACTGCTAGAATTACAAGCAATTTGGTCTCGCTTGGTAACTCTAATACCGTAGGTAGTATCTTTACTACTGGTGGTAATGTAGGTATCAACACTGTAAGTCCTGGATCTTCTTTACATGTAGCTGGTAGTATACCAGTTTCACCAATTGGAAACGGTGTTCACCTAGGTATTGATTCTGGTACATATGCTGTTATACAATTAAATAGTACTGCTGGGAATTATATAGATTTTGGTACAAGTGGTGGAGATTATCAAAGTAGAATTATTGCTGGTAATACTGGTAATTTAAGTATTTATACAAATGGTGCAAGTAATAATGGATACGTAGGTATTAATACAATAAGTCCAAGTTATACCTTAGATGTTACTGGAACAGGAAGATTCACAGGTACATTAACTATTACCGGCAGTTCTGGTACAACTGGTTTTGATACAGCGACTAATGATCAATATGCTGATATGAGAGTAATAAGAAATAGTAGTTCTAGTCTTGATAAAGATATGTATCTTCAATTAGGCGCAGGTGCGACAAGTACATTGCATATGTTTTCAAATAATTCTGAAACAATGACACTAAAAAGTGGTAATGTCGGTATCTCCACGACAAGTCCATCTGGTATGTTGCATTTAAATGGTTCTGCGTTATTTACAAGCACGGGAAATTTGACATGTACAGGTGACATAGTGTCATTTGGAAATTTATCAGATCGTCGTTTGAAAAAGAACATAGAAACAATTGAAACGTTAAAAGCACTTGAAATAGTATCCAGATTAAGACCAGTAACATTCGATTGGCGAGATGACATTTTCAATGAAGAAAAAAGGAATACTAGCGACATTGGGTTTATTGCTCAAGAAGTAGAAGCATTAGTACCATTGTCAGTATCAGAATACACGCAAATTGAAAGTGGAAAAGTTTATAAACGTATAAAACACGAACGTTTGATCCCTTATTTAGTCGGTGCGATTCAACGCTTAGATTATGATAATGAAGTAAAACAACGTGAAATAAATGATTTGAGAAAAACACTTTTAAATTTCATGGAAAGAATAAATAAAATTTAAGTTAAAAAGATTAAATAAAATTTAAGTTAAAAAGATTAAATAAAATTTAAGTTAAAAAGATTAAATAAAATTTAAGTTAAAAAGATTAAATAAAATTTAAGTTAAAAAGATTAAATTTTATTTATCAACTATAATTAAGAATGTCATTGTCAAAAAGATTGTTTTATAATGTATATGTGACAAATGGTAATTTAACTGCTGATATAATATCAACACGATCAACTGTGACAAATTCTGTTTTGACAAATACAAGTGTATCTAATTTTATATCATCAAATTCGTCTATAAATTCGTTAATTGGAACAAATATAAGTGGAACAAATATAAGTGGAACAAATATAAGTGGGGGAAATATAATCGGAACAAGTTTAACGGCGTCAAATTTAACGGTTTCAAATATAACGGTTTCAAATTTACATAGTATTATTGGTAATTTTTCTACGATATCATCTGTATATATATCCGGTACAACAATTACAGGTGGTAGTTTAAGTTTATCAGGAGATTTAGTTATAGGGGGGACATTAACAACTGTCAATATTACAACAACTAATGCAACTGATACAAATATTACGTCTGGTAATATTAATATAACAAATTTAGCAACTATAATAAATGCCACTATCACAAATGCCAATGTTACAACAAGTACTATATCTAATTTGTTAAATACAAATGCCGCTATCACAACAAGTACTATTTCTAATTTGTTAAATACAAATGCCGCTATCACAACAAGTACTATATCTAATTTGTTAAATACAAATGCCGCTATCACAAATGCCAATATTACAACAAGTACTATAGCTAATTTGTTAAATACAAATGCCGCTATCACAACAAGTACTATTTCTAATTTGTTAAATACAAATGCCGCTATCACAACAAGTACTATATCTAATTTGTTAAATACAAATGCCGCTATCACAACAAGTACTATTGCAACTTTGTTAAATACAAACGCTGTTGCTACTAATATAAGTACAGGTACTTTGAATGCTAGTACAGGTATAACTGCTGCTGGTGCTAGAATAACAGATGCTAATGTTACAACAAGTACTATTGCTACGGCAAGAATTACAAATAATTTAGTTGCTTTAGGTGATTCTAATACTATTGGTAATATTTTTACTACAGGTGGTAACGTGGGTATAAATATTGCAAATCCTGCTTATCAATTGGATGTTAACGGTAATTTACATGTTAAAACTAATTTGTATGTGGATGGTTTGATTTCTGGTGGGACAGATACTGGTAGTACATTTGCATATTTGACATTAACATCAACGGATGATGCTATTAATTTGAGTACTGGATCTTTACTAACATATGGTGGTATAACAGTTCAATCACCTACAGATGCAATTTCCCTTACTAATGGTGGAGCGTTGCTAATAGAAGGAGGTGCAGCAATAGGTAAACGTTTATTTGTTGGAAATGGTATAACGAGTAGTTTCGATTGCAATACTATTGGATCAATTTTTACGACAGGTGGAAATGTTGGTGTGAATACAACTAGTCCTGCTTATCAATTAGACGTAGCTGGTACATTAAGGATATCTTCTTTAATTGTATCTAGTACAACAGATGCAACAACTACGAGTTCAGCCGGTGTTGTAGTTTCAGGTGGTATGGGTATTACTAAAAATTTAATAGTGGGTGGTAATGTTAATGTTTCTGGTATTAGTAATCAATTTGCTGGGAGTTTTGCTGCAGCAAATAATGTAGTATCTGAAACTGATATAACAGGATTTTTATTATCTAATAGCGTTTTTGGGTCTTTTACTAGTAGTATTAATGTCAAATTAGTTACTTTAACACAAAGTTTAAATGCTATGTATTATATAGAAGGTACTCAAACTAGTTCAGGTTGGATTATAAACGATTCCGTTTTTGGTGATGATATAGCTATTACTTTTAGTATTACAAGTAGTGGACAATTGCAATATACTAGTGTAAATCAAACTGGTTGGATAAGTACTACTATAAATTATCAAGTTACAGCTATAAATCTTGCAACTGGTTATAATTCGATTGTACCAACATCTGGTAATGCTGTAATATCTGGTAATTTAAGTATTTTAAGTACAATGGATGCTAATAGTTCAAGTTCTGCTTCATTATCACTTTCTGGCGGTTTATCTGTTATAAAAAGTGTTTTTGTTGGTGGTAATGTAGGTATCGGAACTACTAGTCCAGGTAGAAAGCTTCAGGTGGAAGGCTTAGTTAGTATAGGTAATGGAACTGTTGATAATAGTAATTATGGATCTGTAAATATTACACAAGATGATACTAATGAAGCTCAACGCGCTCACTTAGCTTTCGTTCGTGCTGGAAATTCGGTAACAACTATGCGTATAAATAACTCAAATCAATTCGTAATACAAAATGCTAGTGGCGGTGTATATTTAGCTGGTGGTGCCACTTCTTGGACAGCCAATTCTGATAGAACTTTAAAAACAGATTTCCAAGATATACAAAATCCGTTAGATAAAGTATCTCAAATAAAAGGAATGTATTATAAATTTAAAACAGATCCAGAAGACTTTCCACGTCGAATTGGTGTTATTGCACAAGATGTTCAAGCTGTTTTACCAGAAATAGTTGCAACGAATAATGAAGGTAAACTTGGCGTGAGTTATACAGAATTAATACCTTTATTGATTGAAGCGATAAAAGAACTTAAAAAAGAATTTACAGAATATAAAGAATCTCACCCATAGTTTATTTTACGACTTCATTGCAATTTTACAATAGACAGAGATATTCTAGGAAGTACAAATATTTTATTAAAAAATTGGTGATAAAATATTTTTGGATGCAAGATACAGTCGGCGTGTGCTCGTTTAATATATAGTGAGTAATGTACTAAATCTATATGTTTTCACACAAAATTTACATTTTTATGTAATGATGTGTAACGTTGTGTAACGTTGATGTATCGGTCTTAGTTTTATCAAATTATTGTTTAATAAAATCTGTAACATTTTTTTATAATTTAAAGATAAATAATTTTAAAAATAAATGATACATACAGAATATATAAATTTTAATTTTAATTCAGTAAAAAGTTGTAATATTTTTAAAGGTTTTGGATCATCAATTGCGTGGATGGGATACATTGGAAAATCTGACGACAAAAAATCGCTTGACTTTCTTTGTGATTTACTTTTTAATAAAAATAATAAAAATGGTTTACATTTAAATTTTGTAAGGTACTGTATTGGAGGAGTTGAAGATCCAAGTTTAGCAAAGAATTTTAGGATTGGTGGTGCAATTGAAGCTTATACCGGTAATTGGGACACTATCGATCTTGGACAAAGATATTTTTTAAAAAAGGCTAAAGAATTAGGTGTTCAACATTTTGAAGCCTTTGCTAATTCACCACCTAATCATATGACGGTTTCAGGTTGTACTGCTGGAAGTGAACCTTGGGACGTACCTTTTATCAAACAAGATATTACTTTTTCCAATAATTTGAAATCAGAATGCATAGACGAATTTGCAACGTATCTTGTTGATGTTACAAAGTATTTATCTGAACACGACAATATTAATTTTACTAGTATTAGCCCTATCAATGAAGCTTTGAATCCAGGATGGACGACCTTAGGTAGTCAGGAGGGTTGTTATTACAATGTGTTTGGTAACGGAGCTCGTGGGAAATTATTTAATTCTTTAAGAAAAGTATTGGATAATCGAGATATGACACACGTAGATATTTCTGGTTATGAAGAAAATTCGGTATTCTTTGGTCTCGTTTCACTTGTAAATGGTACTGTATGTTTTCAAAGATTTAATGTTCATAGGTATACTTGGGGTAATGTTTTAGGATTTAATACTTATGGATTTGAAGACAGTAATATTTTTAGAAGACTTATTAAATGGATACTAAAAGACAAACCTATAATTATGTCAGAAGTTGATTTTGGATATACTAATGGTATAACTAACTATTATGATTTCCAAAATGTTATTGTATTAGCTAATATGATAATGTCAGATATCATCTACCTAAAACCTGAGGCTTGGTGTACATGGCAAATTATAGAACATCTCACAGGAAATGGATGGGGCGCTTTACAAGTTGATTTTAATAATCTTAATAATATTATATATAGTGCAAAATATCAATGTTTACAAATGTTTACTCATTTTATAACACCAAATAGTATTCTCTTAGATTTACCTCAATTGAAGAATAAAAATTTGACTTGGATTGGATGTCAAGATGAAAAAAAAATTGGGTTAGTTATATTATCAAATAAATCAACTGATATTACTTTACAATTTAATCATGATTTTTCAAATACAGTTATATCAATTCTTAATGAAAAGAATTTGCAATGTGATGGTTCTGGAATTATTAAAACAAAAATTTTAGGTTATATTAACAAAATAGTAATTCCTTCTAATAGTTTAGTTGGTATTTCTTTTACTATTTTATCATAAAAACAAGTATTCATCAAAGATCATTGACAAGTGACAAGTTTAAATAAACCCATCGGTTGGGCAAGGTAAATTTAAATAAGACATATTAATTTACATTTAATTAAAATAAAAATTTACGGAAGTTTATTTTGATTAAACTTTTTTAAAAAGTTATTATATATAATGTCATCATCTATTAAATTAAGATGTCTTGATGATTCTGGGAATAATATTTTTTTAGTAGATTCTGAAACAGGTATTTATAGTAAAAATACAACAGAATCTACTAATTCATCAACAGGAGCATTGTTATTATACGGTGGTCTAAGTATAAATAAAACAAGTAATTCATCAAGTATTACACAAGGTGGTGCTTTAACTATAGCAGGTGGTGCTAGTTTTGCAAAGGATGTACATATAGGAGGTAATTTAACTGTGTATGGATCTCAAACGCAAATAATTTCTCAAACGGTAAATGTACAAGATAATTTGATTGTAATCAACAGTTCACCAATTGTTGGTAGAGATGCAGGTATATTATTTCAAAGATATCAATTGGAAAATGATAGTAGCTCTGGTGATATAGTAACAGATAATCCAGTTATTTCATCTATATTATCGAGTTCTACAAGTACAACTGTTACGTTAAATATGATAGCAAGTTCTGAAGATGATTATTATACAGGATCTTTTATTAAAATAACATCTGGAACTGGTAATGGTCAAGTAAGAAGAATTTCAGGTTATATTGGTGTTAGTCGAATTGCTACAGTTAATACAGCTTGGTCAATACAACCAAGTGCAAGTGACACTTTTGCAATTTATAATCGAGTTTATGCTACACAATATTATAATGAAATAGACAACGATTTTACACTAGGGTGGACATCAAATGATCCAGGATCTACAAATATTGTAGTAAGTGATTACATAGGTATGAAAATGGGTTATGTAAACATTTTTAATACAGTAGAATCTATAGGTGTAGGATCAGGTGGTAGTTTTACAACTTTAGGTGGGGCAAGTATTGGAAAAAGTTTATACGTTGGTATAGATGCAAATGTCGGTATAAATGTGACAATTGGTAGTAATTTAGTAGTACCAAATATAAAATCTACAAATACAACCATTTCAAATTTATTTTCACCAACTGCAACCCTTACAAATATAACATCAAGTAATGTAAATATAATAGGTAATCTTGTTGCTATAGGAAATAGTAATACTATTGGTAATATATATACTACGGCGGGTAATGTAGGTATAAATACTACGAATCCTGAAAATAATTTAGATGTGAATGGTAGTGCTAATGTGAATGAAGTCTTTACGATTAGTAATGGATTACGTTTTTTAAAGGATTCTAATGTAAATCGTATTGAATCAGGTACATCAGCGACAACATCAAATTCTGCTGCAGATTTACGTTTTACAAGTATATCCGGTGCAAGTGTATATATGACAATTGCGTCATCTGGAAATATTGGAATTGCAAGGACAGATCCAGAATATAATCTTGATGTAAATGGAACAATAAGATGTAGTGGTGGGATTTTAGCGGTAAACGAATCTAATACTTTGGGTAATTTATTTACGTATGGTGGTAATGTAGGTGTAAATATTGTAAATCCTGCTTATCAATTAGATGTTAACGGTAATTTACATGTAAAGACTAATTTGTACGTTGATGGTTTGATTTCTGGTGGTACGGATACTGGTAGTACATTTGCATATTTAACACTAACGTCAACTGATGATGCTATTAATTTGAGTACAGGATCTTTACTAACATATGGTGGGATAACAGTTCAATCTCCAACTGATGCAGTTTCTGTTACAAATGGTGGAGCGTTGCTGATAGAAGGAGGTGCAGCAATAGGTAAACGTTTATTTGTTGGTGATGGTATAACAAGTAGTTTTGATTCAAATACGATTGGGTCAATTTTTACAACAGGTGGAAACGTTGGTATAAATACAACAAGTCCAATGTACGTGTTAGATCTTGGTAGATCAAACAATAAACAAATATTAAGTTTATCAAGTGATACAGATTCATTTAATGGTTTTGGATTTACAAGTGGTAATGTAATTGTGTACCAAGCAACCGGGTCACATTCTTTTAAAACGGGTAGTTCAATGGGTAATGTAGGAACCGAACAAATGATGATTAATTCAACAGGTGTAGGTATTGGTACAAATAATCCAGTATACGACTTGGATGTAAGTGGAGATATAAGGGGGGATTCTATAATAATTGGTGGTTTAGGTACATATACTTATGGTAGTATTTATAGAGATTCTGATTGGGGTATGTTATTTCGTTCTGGTACCAATAATCCTAATTTTGCACATTTTGCTTGGGCTGATTACAATGACAATAAATTAATGTGTATATCAAGCACAAGTGGAAATATAGGTATAGCTACAAGTACACCAAGATTTAAATTAGATGTGAATGGAAGTATGTATATAAACGAATCAACACGTGTTGCAAATACAAACGTTACCGATGTTTCTGGTGGTTGTTTAAATATTAATGGAGATACTGTTATTTCCGGTACCGGTGGTATTTATTTTACACAAACAGGTTCTGGATTAAATGCACCAACAACAATTACTAGATCATTGGGAAGTAAAATTGTATTGTATCCTAGTTTATCATCTGTTTCGGCAGATTATGCTTTAGGTATAGAATCTGGTAATATGTGGTCAGGTGTACCTGATATAAACAGTGGATTTATATGGTATCAAGGTACAACAAAGGTTATGAGTATTCAAACTGGTGGTAATTTAGTACTACATTCAACTGAAAATTCATCTGGTGTTGGTTCAGGTGGGTCATTTGTTGCTGTTGGTGGAGGTTCTATTGTAAAAGATTTGTATGTAGGTGGGTCATTAGTTGTAGATGGGCAAAATTTGACTAATATAGTAGGTAATAGGACAATTGGGAGTTTTAGTGGAACAGGTGTATATGAAATTACTAGTATATCCATTGGCAAGACAATGTTAAATACAAACTACAAAATAATTGGTAGTATACAAACAACGTCAAATAATACAAATGTATACACTGTTTCATTTAAAAATTTAACAACAACAACATTTGACGTGGTAATTTATCGTATAGATAGTTTAGGTTCAGGTTGGACAGATCCTAATCTTAAATTATCTTGGCAAGTAACACCTTAAAGGGCCTTAACGCAGAGCGCGTAAGCGGGCAAGGTACTAAATATATAGGAATTTTTATTAAATGACATTACTTTACAATAAGACGTTACTGACGTTCTTTACAATAAGACCGACCATACCATTGTATATACACGTCATAATCAGGATCATTTGAAAAAATAGAACTAAATAAAGAAGAATCTTCTAAATAAACATCAATTAGGCTCATACGATGAAAATTACTAAGATTACTAAATTGTAATATCAATCTTTCAAACTCTTGTTCTTTATTAATTGCACAAGACAAAGATATTCGTACGAAAATTTATCTGACATTTTAACTACGCAAATCTTACAGTTTTAAATAAAATTCAATTTATTAAATATTTTATTTTTTTAATGTTATTTTATTTCTTATATTAATATATAATAACATTATGTCTTCAAATGCTAACGCAACACAAAAATGGGTAGGTGATAAATATACGCCCCTTACCGATTTTGATAAATTACGTAAAGATTTACCTAATATTTATCAAGTTCAAGGAGATTATCTAACAAATAATACTTTTAAAACATTTAAAAAAAAGATGGAAGATAGTTATGTACAAAGAGATGAAGCAAGTGGTAAATATCAAGTAATAGGTGATTATGTTACAAAACCTGATTTAAAAGCTGCCAATTTTGCAACAAAAGGTGATCTTTCTGCTTATCAACCATCTGGAAATTATGCTATGAAAAACGATTTGGCTGATTATCAACCAAAGGGTAATTATCAACCAAAAGGTGATTATCAACCTGCTGGGAATTATGCTATGAAAAGTGATTTATCTGCTTATCAACCTGTAGGTAATTATGCATTAAGGGCGGATCTTTCAGCTTTTCAACCTAAAGGTAATTATCAACCTGCAGGAGATTACGCAGTAAAGGCGGATCTTTCAGCTTTTCAACCTAAAGGAAATTATCAACCTGCAGGAGATTATGCATTAAAATCTGATATTCCACAGGCTGCAAATTTTGCAGCAAAGGGCGATCTTGCTGCTTTTCAACTAAAAGGTGATTATGCGGTAAAGGGAGATCTTTCAGGTTTTCAACCAAAGGGAGATTACCAACCAAAGGGGGATTACGCTTTAAAATCTGATATTAAAGCGGTTCCAGCTGGTATCGAATATATTAAACAAGTTGATTTTCAATTAGGTAAAGACGTTGCCCCTGAAAGAGGTCCAGTTGGTCCTGCTCGTGCTTTAGTACGTGATGGCGGTTCTGCGTTAACTGTTAATTATGCTGGTGATTTTACTGGTGGAGTAAATATTCAGGGGCCTCGTGTAAATGTAGCTGGAAACTTGGGTACTAAAACATTACGTGTAGAAAATGGTATAAGTATGGGTGGAGAAGGAGAATTTAGTGTAGATTTTCCAAATGTTCCAGGAGGTAGATTTGTTGTTGATAACCAAGGTAATATTAAATCTAGAGGTGATGCAAATATTGGTGGTAATGTAAACGTTCCTAGTGGAAAAGCAATTAACATTCGTGATCAGTTCCACGGCATGTCATTCAATGATAAACTTGACGGCCCTGCTGTTTATGGTTATGGTGGTGGTGCCTTAGGTACTTCTCAACAAGCAGATAAAGGTGGATATAAAGAAGCTTTGCGATGGAATCGTGATGGCGATGTTACTGTAGCTAGAAATGCTTTTGTTGGAGACAATGTTGTAATGAGTGGTAATAATTCTTGGATTTTACACACTCCAGATGATGGACGTAAACAGTTATATGTTGCACCAGGAACAGATGGTGCTAACTGGGATTGGAGTAAACAAACTCAATTTATGCCAGACGGAAATGTAAACGTTAGTGGTAATATCACTGCAGCTGGACGTAATATCCTTGGAGAAATTGATGAATTAAAATCTAAAGCGGTTCCGGTTAGTGGTGGTATGGAATATAATAAACAAGTTGATTTTGTTTTAGGTAAAGATACTTCTCCTGAAAGAGGTCCAGTTGGTCCTGCTCGTGCTTTAGTACGTGATGGCGGTTCTGCACTTACTATTAATTATGCTGGTGATTTTACTGGTGGAGTAAATATTCATGGGCCTAGTGTAAATGTAGCTGGAAACTTGGGTACTAAAACATTACGTGTAGAAAATGGTATAAGTATGGGTGGAGAAGGAGAATTTAGTGTAGATTTTCCTGGTGTTGGAGGAGGTAGATTTGTTGTTGATAACCAAGGTAATATTAAATCTAGGGGTAATATCACTGCAGCTGGACGTAATATCCTTGGAGAAATTGATGAATTAAAGAATAAACCAGCTGTTGCAGGATCCACGGATTTTGACGCATTTACAAACGGTAATGATGCCAAGTTTTCTCTTGGATGGAAAGTTGGTGGAGACTGGTATTGGGATCCATCTATTCGTGGTCCTGGTCGTGGAGGATTTGCCCATACTGAAAACAAAGATAACCTTGGAGATGATAATAATGACAATAATACAAGTAATAGAACTGCAGATATTGCTGTACCAGCTGGTATGAAATCTGGTTTCTTATTTCATTTACCTTGGTCAAATTGTAGACACTTTGACATATTTGGTGTTTTAGCTAATGGACAAGAAGTGTTCGTTAGACGTGTTAATGCTTTCCAAAATGTTAAAAATACTGATACTGATAAATTTCACGATGGCGCAGCAGTTGTACCAATTACTCGTGTTGATAGATTTGCGCACATTCGTATAAAGGGTGTAAGAGGTCGTATTCATTATATGGGTACAGGATGGACTAAAAATAATCTAGATTCGTATGCTTCAGGAGCAGATTCTGGATTTGTTTCAGCACAAAATATTGTTGGCCCAACACTTGTTGTTGGCGATATAGCAGCACCAGGAGATTGGACTGGTGCCAACTTTAGACGCCGTGATGGCAGATGGACACACTTTGATTGGAAAGATGACGCAAAAAATTATATCAGAGGTGACACTCAAATAGATGGTAATGTATCAGTTCCTACTGAAAAGGCTATTACTATTAGAGATCAATTCCATGGAATGAAATATAAAGGTGATCTTGATGGTCCATTTGTTCACGGATGGAACGGAGGTGCCTTAGGTAGTACACGTCCAGATGATCAAGGTGGTGAAAAGAATGCTATTAGATGGGATCGTGATGGTAATATTACTATTCCAGGAAATCAATTATGTATAGGATCAAAATGGTGTATACGTGATGAAAATGGTGTATTAGTATTTAGAGATAATAGTGATGGAGGGCTTTCAGCTGGAAAAGATAATCGTTATGCTATGTTTCCTGGTAGAGGAAATACTAAAGATTTGTAATTTTCATAAAATTTTAATAAAAAAATTTATGAATTTAATAAAAACGTAATTTATTCTTCGTCTTGGTTTTTGTCTTTTTCTTGTTCACTTTCCTTTAATAAAAATTGAACACTATCTCGTTTAACAATTCGCTTTAACCATTTGTAAACGTTTGGACGTTGCTTGTATAAATCCTTGTAGCCACATTTAAGGAGGTAATTAGTATAAGGAATATGACTAATATCTGCAATACTAAATTCTTCTCCTCCAATAAAAGGAACCGTTGCTAAACGTCGTTCATAAACATCCAATACACGTTCTAATTCTTCAACAGAACTTTTTACAACTTCCAAATCAGGACGTTCACCACGCCATTTTTTAAACAATTTTTCATTAACAATACGACTAACTGGTGGATTGTAATTTTGTGACTCAACTTCTAACCAAATATCAACATCAGTTCCGCCAAGAAAATCTTTGATTTCAACATTGTTTTTTGCAATGTATCGTAAAATACTTCTAGATTCAAATACTACACGATCATCGTATTTAATTGCTGGTACTTTTCCAAATGGTTGTAATTCCATAAATTCTGGTTTTTTATGTTCTCCCTTTGATAAATCAACAGATTTTAGATCGTACTTTAAATCTAATTCTTCTAAAAGAATTAATACTCTTTGAGTGCAGGTAGCACGTGCATCACCATAAACATCAACTTGAACCATTTGTTTTATATTAATTTTAAATATAAAAATTAATAAAAATTAACGTAAGTTAAATTGATTTTATAAATGATTTTATAAATGATTTTATAAATGATCTTATAAATGATCTTATAAAGTAATTATTTATAGCAGTTTTTGTGATATCTACAACTAGCGTTTTGTGATATCTACAACTAGCGTTTTGTGATATCTACAACTAGCGTTTTGTGATATCTACAACTAGCTTTTTGTGAAAATCCCATTTTATTACAAGGAGTCGTTATTCCTTACTCCATTTGCGAGGATATTTAGATGTTTTTTTATTAAATCCACTTCCTTTTTGAGACAGCGTATTTATTTCATTTGGTGTATTTATTTCATTTGATGTATTTGGTGTATTTGGTGTAAATACAACAGGTGAATATTTAACAGGTGAATAATTAACAGGACTTTGATGATCTATTTCTATTCGTTCACGTTTGCTTTTGTGTTTTTCTACTAATACATTATATTCTTGAATAATTTCTTCTAAATTAGTTATTAATTTTTTAATTTCAGGTCTAACATCTGGATCTATTTTTAAAATAGAATCTATAAATGTATTGATTTTTTCGTCAATAGGGTATTTATTTTCATTGTACATCGAAAAAATTGTACCTGTGTTATAAAAATCAAAAAGCTCTTTTATAGGTAACTGTTTTGGCAACAATGGCAATTTCCCATTTGCAAGTTCGTAAAAAATTAATCCTATAGTGAAAATATCTGATTTTTGTAAACGATTTAATGAAAATGTTCGTTCAATTCTCCCCTTAAGATGATTCTTTAATATTTCTGGAGAGTCATACAGAATAGTTCCCAATGGAAGACAATCCTTTGTACAAGCTAAACCAAAATCTATTATTTGTATAGCATATGTCTTTTCATTAATTAGTATATTAGCTGGTTTTAAATCACCGTGACCAATCCCTACTTTAAAAAGGTGATACATAGCCTTTAAAACATTGTACATTATTTTTAATAATATATTGTGAGATAAAGGTGTTATTTGATTTTCTTCTAATTTTTCGCTTTTAATTTTTATTTTTAATTCTATTTTATTAAGTTTTTGTTGTAATTGTTGTAACGATTGTGCATCAATAGAATTTGATAAATATCTTAAATTGTCTTCTATATCGTCACGTTGATCCATTAAACTAGATATTTCATTGTCTAATTTATTACTTATATTTAATACATTTGTCTCTATAAATTTAGTTAAAGAAATAGAATTAGTAAATGCTTCGGTAACAATAACCATTTTAACAATATTATCTTTGCAAGTAAAAAAGTGATCGTGATAACATAAAATATCTGGAGTACAACCATTATTTGAAATTTTTCGTAAAATATTTATCTCAGAATGTATATCTTCTAATTTTACACCAACACTTTTACTGTTTGGATTTTTAATTTGAATAAATTTTAATACATATTGTTTAGAAGTATTTACACGATTTGCAAGATAAGCACTTCCAAATGATCCAGATCCCAAAAATTTTAAAATTTTATATTCATCAAGTTTTAAATCATCTGTTTTACAAACACCCGATTTATCACTTTCACTCATTGACCAAAAATTAGAATGTGTATCAAAGGTAACGTCAGACATAACTTCAGACATAACTTCAGACATAACTTCAGACTATGTATATATTAAATACGAATAAAAAAATTTTATGTTAAATTAATAATATGCCATTGTTCTTGAAATTTATTTTTATATTCGACTAAATATTCAGTTGTATAGTCTTGAAAATTTGTAATAATATCTAATATCTCATTTAATAATTGTTTTAATTGTATATTATCTTTAATTGTATATTTATAAGAAATACTTTGAAAAACGTTATTTAGTTCTATTTTTGCTAAAATTTTACTGGACATTTCTGAATCTTTTATTTTTTCATATTCATCAGGATATGTATAAGTGTCATCTAATCGTTTTAAATAATCCGTTATTATCAACATTTTTTCATTGGTTTGTGATTTTTCTTTAGCTGTTACTATTAATATACCGTCAGAATTAATATCAAATGTGACTTGAATAATAATATTGTTTTTTTTAGGGCTATCAAGTATTATTTTAAAACAACCTAAAAATAAGTTGTCCTTTACTAGTCTACGTTCACCTTGAAAAACACGTATTTCAATTTCAGAATTAGAGTCAGAGTTTGTAAAATCTTGTGTTTTACTAACAGGTAAAATACTACTTTTTGATATTATTGGACTCATTATACCACCTATAGTTTCCACACCTAATGACATTGGTGCAATATCTAAAAATGTAATATCTAAATTGGTATTTTTAGCATTAACATTATTTGTTAATAAATATCCTTGTATAGCAGCACCAATGCTAACTGTATGATCAGGATTTATTTTATTTTGGACAACTATGTCTTTTCCAAATATATCCCTTATAATTGTTACAAAATGAGGAATTCTTGTTGTACCACCAATAAGAATAACCTTGTTAATTTTAAAAGTAATTTGCATCAAGTATGACTTTATTTTGTCAAAAAAAACGTTATTAATAGATATAAATTGTGGTCTACTTATACATAAATTTTTATTTTCATTTATAAATATATTATCTTTTGTTGTAAAGCTAAGATTACATTTGCAAGTTTCACATTGTTTTTTAATATTATCAACACGTTTTGTTGTAAAACAAACATTTGATTTAGATAAAACATAATTTACTAAATTGTTTGTTATATCCTCACCACCTAAAAATATATCACCGCAAGTTTGTTTAACTTCAAAAAACATATCAGAGTAATCACATTCTAATACAGTAAAATCTGTAGTCCCACCACCACAATCTACTACTAATACATTGTCATTTTCATTGTCATTTTCATTGTCATTGTCATTGTCATTGTCATTGTCATTGTCATTGTCATTGTCATTGTCATTGTCATTGTCATTGTCATTGTCATTGTCATTTTCATTGTAATTGTAATTGTCATTTTCATTTTCATTTTGATTGTGTATGTAAGCTAAAGTGGCAGCTGTGGGTTCATTGAGTATTCTTAGGACAAACACATTTATATCTTGGAAGATTGATTTTAAAATATTTCTTTGAATATGTGTGAATTGTACTGGTACAGTAATTACAGCAGATTGGACTGGTACATTTAAATGCGTTTCGGCATATGATATAATGTGTTGTAAAAACAATTTACAAATATATTCGATAGATAATGTTTGTACAACATTGTTATATGTTAATGTAATACTACAATAGTCTGACTCGGGGTTTTGTACAATATGTAAATGACGGAAGAAATATTGAAGTTCTTTATTATTTTTAAATTCAGAATAACTTGTGCCAATTAATCGTTTAATATTATAAATAATATTACATGGATTTTGCAAAGATATATATGCTGTTTCTCCATATAATATTTCATCGCGTATTGGATTGAAATATATACAAGATGGTGTAGTATATTTACCTTGATCATTTGGTATAATATGATAGTTACTTTTATCAAAGTAAGATATACAAGTATTTGATGTTCCAAAATCAATACCTAATATATGCATATGTAATTGTTTGTTAAAAAATAAATTTTAATCAAACCTGTTTAAAAATAAAAACATAAATATATATTAGAGGCGTATTGGTTGATCTTACAAATAACTCATAATGAAACGCTCATTCGATGATTTTTTAATATATGATATTTTTGAAACGTTATCAAAATACTTGTCGGTCCAAGATATTGTAAATGTGTTAATGGTTAATATTTCTTGTTATGGTAATTACAAGTACAATGAAAATTATTGTAATAAAATATTTGTAAAAAAAATAATAAGATCTTTTGGATTCCAAAGAGTATTTGATAAAACAAATTCTATAAAGCATTTATTTCGTATGTTTTACTATTTCAAGAATCACAAATGTTATAAAGCAGATTTTCTTGTGTATATGATTGACAATTCTATAAAAGATAATGATTTATTCCGTTTTTATGCATCACAATGTTGTTTTAGAAATGCGATAAATACGATAAATGAACAAGACGAAGACGCAAGAATTTTAAATTATTCTGGTTTATATATTTCTGATATAGATCGATTAATTAACGATACATTTATTTCATTAAATGATATGAAATATATATTAGTAAATTCTGATATAGATCAATTACATGTATTGTTTGATATATTTAATATACCAATTAGTTTATTGTCATATACAATAAGTGAATTAAAATATTCAAGGGGTGATAATTATTTAATAACGTGTATTAAATATATGTTTGTTAAACATTGTTTTGGTAAATTTAATGTCGATGATAATAGTTATATTTGTGAAATACTTGTTTGTTTAATTCGTTATAAAAGAACTAATGTTTTAAAATATTTTATTGATCAAAAGCGCGAATATATAATGAGGGGGCGTAGTATTGATTATCAGTCTTTAATAAATACATGTATTGAATTACATGACAAAATCCATTTAGAAATATTAATAAAAGAGCAAAAGTACGATAATGATAAAGGATTATTAGAAAGGAGTTTTATAATAATAAATACACATAGAGTTATAAAATTATGCGAAATGGCAAAATTTGAATATTTAAAATATTTAGTTAAACGTCATTTGGGCAAAGCTATAAATACAATGATTTATATAGATAGCATTTGTACGGGTTTAGAAATGTTAATATTTAATAATTTTGGTTTAATAAAAAATATACAATTACTTTCTGAATATATAAATGATGGTAATAAAATATATATAAATAACTATATAACAAAGTGTTACGATGATATAAAATTAGATAAATCTAAAAGAATTTTAATATGAATTTCATTCATAATGCTGACCAATATTAAATGGAATTCCAACATTATAATTTTAAAACGACTAAAGACAACCACTTGAAAAGTCAACATTTCATTATTTAAAAAAAAATGAATTAAAGAGTTTAAACAATTAAGATAAAGAAAAACATGACTATTAATATTATTAGTTGTGTTACAAATTATCAAAATAAATTAGCAATTGGAAGAAATGGAGGGTTGTTATTTAAATTGTCAGAAGATATGAAATCATTTAAATCTATTACTACAAATAGGTTATCTAAGGAATCTTTACTTGATAAAAATGTTGTTTTGATGGGTAGAAAAACTTGGTTTTCAATACCTAGAGAAAAACGTCCTTTAAAGGGTAGAATAAATTTAGTATTGACAAATGACCCTGATTTATTAAAATTATCACCTTATCCGCGAGGTTCTTTGTTTCCGCGAGGTTCCGATATTGCATCTAGATTTTGTAAAAATGTGTATTTTATTACATTTGAACAATTTTTAGATTTTTACAAATGTACAAGATCAAATGTATATGTGATTGGTGGTAGTCAAATTTATGATTTGTTTTTAAAGACAGATAATAATACGATACTTCCAAGTAAAATATTTTTAACACAAGTATATGATTATAAGCCACATTGGAATTTTTTAGAACCAGACACTTTTATGTCACATTTTGATCAAAGATATAAATTAATTGGTGTATCAGAAAAATACAACGAATCCAGATATACATTTCGGTTTTTAGAATACAAACGTTTTGACAATTATAAAACTGATGAGCATAAATATTTAGATTGTATAAAACATATTTTAGAAAAGGGTAATAGCAGAGATGACAGGACAGGAGTTGGGACAATTAGTGTATTTGGACATCAAATTCATTTTGACATTTCTAAAAGTATCCCGTTATTGACAACTAAAAGGGTGCCTTGGAAAAGTTGTATTGAAGAATTACTTTGGTTTATGAGGGGTGACACTGATGCAAAAATTTTACAAAGAAATGGAGTAAAAATATGGGATGGCAATACATCTAGAGAATTTTTAGATAACCGTGGTTTACATCATTATGATACGGGAATATTAGGTCCAGGGTATGGGTGGCAATGGAGACATTTTGGTGCAAAATATAGTCAAGCATTTGCTGATACATCAAACATAGATAGTTCTAAGATTGGTGGGTTTGATCAATTGGAATATGTTATCAATGAATTGAAAACAAATCCATTTAGTAGAAGAATTATGATGTCGTATTGGAATCCACCTGATTTTGATAAAACGGCTCTTTTGCCGTGTCATTTTTCATTACAATTTTATGTTACTGAACGAAATGGCGAACGTTATCTTAGTTGTATGTTTAATATGAGATCTAATGATATTTTCTTGGGAAATCCATTTAATATCTTTAGTTATGCTGTATTGACTTATATTATAGCTAAACGTTGTGATATGAAACCAGATTGTTTAATTTACAATGTTGGTGATATGCATATATATAAGAATCATTTGGAACAAATTGCAGAACAATCAACACGAGAAATTAGACCATTTCCAAAGTTATTTTTAAATCCTGATATCAAGACAAAACCTATTGAACAAATGACAGTTGAAGATTTTGATATTGTAGGTTATTTCCCACATCCATCGATTCGAGCACCTATGGCTATTTAAATTAATATAATAGATTTCAAAAATTTAATTTTAAAGATACTATCAAAATTAACTGGAAAATTAACTGGAAAATAAAAAATTGAATAAAAAATAAAAAACTATAAAAGTTACCCTTTAGTTAACAATGTCTTTTTTTGATTTTGGTGAAAATAATACACACACTTTGTTTAATTTTTTGCAAGAAGCTCTTGCAAAGAATAATGAATTTGAGATACGTTTTGGTAAATTTTATCAAAACAAGTCGAATAGAACTTCTTTTGATTCAAATGTTGATATTGAGAATTTTTATTCTTTAAAACGGATGTTTGATGGACAACAAATACAAAAAAATATAAAAAATACAACGGAATTTATTTACAAAAGAGACCGTGCTTCAGTTAAAAGAATTATTGATTTATCAGATAATTCAGAAACGGTTATGTTGAAACAGAATTTGCGAAATTATGATATCTACGATTACGATTTACGTATGTCTGTTAGTTTTGAACGAACAAATGGTATAAAGATTGAAAATGGTGAACAATATGAATTGGTTAGAAATAAGTCAAGAACTAGTTATATTTTACCATTTGGTAGTTTTGATTTGACGATTGTTGTTCAGGAAGATAGATTTAACAAAATTCAAACCAAATATGAAGTGGAATTGGAGATCAACAAAATGCAATCTGATTTGATTATGCAATATTTGATGGTTATTTTGCAAAATCGTCAAGGAAATTTTTATGTGATTCCTGGTAATGAACGTCGTCGTGTTGTATCGGAATACAGAGATCTTGTAAAAAATAATTATTTTATCGGTGCTCAACCAGAGACTCTTCATAAGGAAAAAATTTCAAATTTGTACAAACAACAATATTCAGTAACGGATAAAGCAGATGGAGATCGTGCTTTTATGTTTATTGACAAGACTGGATCAGTATATTTTATTGATAATAATTTGGCCAAAATTTATCAAACAAATGTTAAATCTTGTAAACAAAATGAAGATGAAAATACCAACGAAAATAATTCTGAATGTAGCGACAAGATGTATTATTCTACAATTATAGATGGTGAACTTGTAAGACACCAAAATCAAATTCATTTCTTGTCATTTGATTGTTTGTTTTATAATGGTAAAGATTTACGAGGACAAACCAAGTATGATTTAAAGACTCGTTTAAATCGTTTGAATCATATTGTCAAGACATTATCAGAATCACATTTTTACAAGATTTCAGTTAAACATTATTATTTTGGAAATGTATTTAGTGGATCAAAGCATATATTAGATTCTGTTTCTGAAAATGCGTATGCAAATGATGGTTTGATTTTTACACCTGTAAATGAACCATATCCATTGGTTAAAAAGTGGACAAGTTTGTTGAAATGGAAACCTGCAGAAATGAATACAATTGATTTTTATGCTGTAAAAATGCCAAACAATGGTAACGTTGGTACTATTAACGCAGAGTGCGTAAGCGGGCAAGGTACCATTAACGCAGAGTGCGTAAGCGGGCAAGGTACCTTTAAATGGCAATTGTATGTGCAAGGTGAGGTTCCTAGATCAAATGAAACTGAAAAAAACAAGACAACAACTGTTTTGTTTGATATTGAAAAATTGTGTGGTCAAAATACAGAATCACGCTTAGTGACATATGAAACGTCATTTTCTGATAGTTTAATTGATTCTACTACTGGTGAATCGTACAAAACAAATACAGTTATAGAATTTAAATGGGATTCTGCTAAATTGATGTTTGTACCATTAAGAACTAGATGGGATAAGACAGTAAATCCAAGAAAGCACGGTAATTTTAGCAAAGTTGCGTGTGATATTTGGAATAACATAAATAATCCTGTTGAAAAGGATTATTTATTAAAGTTTTATACAAACTCTAAAAATAATTCTTCAGAAAAGAATGGAGATTTTTTTTTTGAAACAATGAGACGCTTTCATAACAAAGTAAAAGAATATTTATATAACAAGTATGCTAAAAATACAGGATTCTTATTAGAATTATGTTCTGGTAAAGGTGGTGATATGCACAAATGGGTATTTAATAATATTAAGAATGTATATGGATATGATATTTCAGAACGTAATATTACAGAATGTAAAAGGCGTTTTGATCAATTACAAACAAAAACAAATTTTGATTATAATTTTTCTAAATTGGATTTAACACGTGATGATGGGTATGAAATTATTTACAAAAATAAGTGTATGTTTGATGTAGTATGTTGTCAATTTGGCATTCATTATTTTTTTGAATCGGAAAAACGTGTGGAAAATATTGTAAAAATTTTAGAAACATCTTTAAAAAACTCTGGGTATTTTATTATTACATTTATGGATAACAAACAATTGGATAAATTATTTGGAGAAAAGGATCTAGTATCATACGATGAAAACGGTGAAATTATTTATCTTTTAGAAAAAACAGTAAATCCAGGATCAGTTTATGGAAATCGTTTGAAAATAACATTGAATGGAAATAATATTCTTGGAGAAGGTTCTGACGAGTGGATAATTGACTTTGATAATTTTAAAGCTATAATGGAAGAAAAAGGTTATACGTGCGTGGAAACAGAATTGTTTGAAAATTTATACAATTCAAAAAATTCAGGACTGGAATTCAAACAATGTGAACGCGATATTTCATTTTTAAATCGTTATTGTGTATTTCAAAAAAATAACAATCAAGAAAAGGAAAATATCCTAGATATCCAAGATATCCCACATATCCAACAAAATTTTGATATATCTGGTTTGACACAGTTTAATTTTGAAACAATTGATTTACATCAAAAAAATATGAGTGTATATAAGGTTAATTCATTATACAACATTATTGATATGATTAATTGCATCGAATACAAATATTACAAAAATTGTATTAGAGATGATTCACTAGATAACACACCTGATAAAAATTTTCCTAAAATTCAAAAGATATTTGATGATTTAAATATTAATTACATACCTATTTTTATCAAAGATCCACTTGATTTTTCAGAATATTATACTGGGGAAAAAAATTTATATTTCACTTGTCATAGACACGTTGTTGAAAGACGAATATCAAACGTTGAATCCAGTATTGAAATAGAACAATTAGAGTATAATAATTGGTATATAATTATGCATAATGAATGTTTATTATTTGATAAACCCAAAGCAACAGAAACACCAAAAGCAATAGAAACACCAAACGCAACAGAAACACCAAAAGCAACAGAAACACCAAAAGCGATAGAGACACTGAAAGCAATAGAAACACTGAAAGCAATAGAAACACCAGAAGCAATAGAAACACCGATGGAAACTCAAAACAACAAATTTACGGACAAATTTACAGATAAGAAAAAACTAATTTATGAAAAGTACAATGGTTTATTACAATCAAATGCAAAGATGACTATAAAGGTTATTAAAGAATTATTGGAAGAAATTGGATTAAAAACATCTGGAAAAAAAGAAGAGTTGCAAAAAAGATTAGAAGAATATTTTGTTAGCCAAGATTAATTTGTTAGTCAAGAATATTTTGTTAGTCAAGATTAATTTTTTTAATAAAAAATCAAATTTAAAAGTTAAAAGATTTAATTTACAAACTGAGGTATAATGTTATTCAGATTTGATTCAAATAGTTCTGATGTAATTAGCGATTTGAGTATAAAGTTAAAAATGGATAATAATCCAGAAAGTCCTCAAGAATTGTATGGTTACAATGAAAAATTAAATATTTGTAGAAATAACATTGATAATATTAATGGTGAAAATTGGAAAAAAGTACGTTGGTATATTAACGAATATGATTTTCAAGTAAAAGATCCAATTATTAATCGTGCATTTTACAAATATTGGGAAATTATTAACGAGTTTGAAATTTTTGAAGATTATAATGAAAACGAGATTATTTTACATTGTGCGGAAGCACCTGGTGGATTTATTCAAGGTACAAATATTTATTTGCAAATTGATAGAATTATTCAACCATTGCAAATTGATAAACCGGATGTAGACGAAGAAGGATTTACAGTTGTTAAGAGTAAACGTAAAAACAACAAGTATGATAATTCTAGGATTTACACTATATCTTTGAATAAGGATTTGCCACAATATAAACATTATAATTTACCTAGTTATAATAAGAATATTCTAAACAAGTATTTATGTATTACATATGGAAAGGATAATACTGGTGATATTAATAATTTACAAAATTTAGAACATATTAAGAATATTATTAAAAAGAATTTTTATTTAGTAACAGCCGATGGTGGTTTTGATGAGGGTACAGATTTTAATCATAAAGAGCAATTGCATTATCATTTGATTTTAAATGAAATTTATAGTGCTATTAGTATGCAACAAACAAATGGACATTTTATTTTAAAAGTATTTGATATTTTGACAGAAACAAGTATTAATTTATTATATTTGTTATTTCAATGTTATCAAGAAGTATATATCTACAAACCAAAAACTAGTAGACCAACAAATTCTGAAAAGTACATTATTTGCAAATACTTTAATTTAAAAGATGATGTAAAGGCGAATTATTTGGATAGTTTGAAAATTTTATCTGAAAACATATTGTCTTCAAAAACAAATTTTGTTTCATTTAAATTATTTGATAATATTTCCAGTAGCTTTCTAGATAATGTAAAAATTATGAATGATTATTTGTTAGATAAACAATGTTTACATTTGGAAAATGCAATTGAACTTTGCAATGATCAAGATTTTTTAGATAATTACGAATCTAGATTAGAAGAATCTGTTGAAAATAGACGAGCAGTTTTTCATAAATGGGAAGAAACTTATAATTTGAATGCATATGTCTAAGTGGGGTTACGCCCACACACGACAATAAAAGGAAAGGAAGGAAAAGGAAGGAAAAGGAAGGAAAAGGAAGGAAAAGGAAGGAAAAGGAAGGAAAAGGAAGGAAAAGGAAGGAAAAGGAAGGAAAAGGAAGGAAAAGGAATTTAAAAAGGAATTTAAAAAAAAAGGAATTTAAAAAAAGGAATTAATTTATATAATAAAATGACAATAACTTATTATTTGTTTTTAGATAAAGAATTTTGTATTAGAAATGTTTTTGAAAACTTACGACAGGATATATTAGAACCAGGTATTGTATATAAAGACATTAAACCACATTCTATATTGCCACCTTATATAGTAATAGTATCAATATATAAAGACCAATATTTATTAGAAAAAGTTACGGAACAATTAGAAGATATAGGTTATGATGAACAGTTTAAACTTCTTAAACCACTTGTAAAAGAAAAATCTATAACTGAATTTTAAAAGAATAAATACAATTGTTAAACTAAATATAATTTAAAAATATATTTAGTTTTATAATAATGAAAAGTGAAAGTGAAAGTGAAAGTGAAAATGAAAATGAAAATGAAAATTATATGATTATTAAAAGAAAAGTTATAAATATTTTAAAGGGAAAATGTAATCTTGATATTGTATGCGAATTATATAGGATATTTGATGAATTATCTATGGAATGTTTTGATAGTTGTAAAGATAAACAATTGTTATGTTATGATCAATTGTGTATTAATTTAGATAGTATAAATGATAATATGTGTAATGTGTGTAATGTGAAAAATTTAACTTGTACAATATATCTTTGTGGTCTTTGTGATGTAGTTTATGAAATTTATTAAGTTTCTGAAGTTTCTGATTGATAAGTAAATTAGCTTTTGGTTAGTATGTCATCTATATTGGCATTTTCTAAATTTTTACTTGTAAGGAATAATTTTATATAATAATAGAATTGAAAGCAATTCATTACGAATAATAAAACAAGGATTGCCATAATTGTATATAGATAGGGTTTAATATTTTCAAATGCAATATTGATTATATTGTTAATTATGTTTGATAGGCGACGTTTATTTTTATCTTTTTCGCATTCTCGAAAAATAAGGCTAATAGTTTCAGTAGTAAGATCTCCGATAATAGATTTCATTAAATTATGAAAGCTCTTAATATATATTTATGAAATTAGATAAAAATTAAACCGCAAAATAAAAAAAATGAATAAAATATAAGTGTGTTCAATAGTATCAATTTTTTTATTAAATTATATTAAAAATGACGGAAACACAGGAACCAACTGTTATTACTTTAGATAATAAAAACTCTATACAAATTTTGACTCAATATGTTGAAGTAGCTCAACAAAAGGGTGCATATCTTTTAAATGAAGCAGAAATTTTAAAAAGAGCAATTGATGTGAGTGTTAATAATGTTCCCGATAATGAAATTGATACAAATTTAGCAAAACAATTGTTGATTCAAGGTGTAAACAAGGGTCAACGTCATGGAGCATATACTTTAAATGATGCGTCTTTATTAAGTAAAGTTGTTGCATTTGTGGCAAGTGGTGTTCAAGGTCAAGCACCTGCGGTGGCTACACCTACACCTGCGGTAGAATCTAATGCTACTCAAGACCATGTTCCTGTTTCAGAATTATTAGATGATTTATCTGAATTGGCTGAACCAATTCCTTTAAAACCCAAAGAAGTTTAAACTTTGTCAATTAAAATTTATCTTCCCCTGGGGGAACACCGACTCACCTCTACATTAAATAGTTTATTTTTAAGTTGTTTAAAACGATTTAAAAATAATTTAGATTTAGTTTCATAAATACATGTTTTTTGATTTAAACATTACTGATTATATTGTGTATCATATGAAAAGAGAAATCTTAAGTAGTGTAATTTTTGTAACTTTTGTATTTGGTGTTAATTACATATTGACACGTGTATTAAACAAAGAAGATAACAACAAAGAAGATAACAACAAAGAAGATAACAACAAAGAAGATAACAACAAAGAAGATAACAACAAAGAAGATAACAACAAAGAAGATAACAACAAAGAAGATAACAACAAAGAAGGTGAAGGTGAAATACAAATGGAAGACTTTGAAAATACAGTTGAAAATACAGTTGAAAATACAGTTGAAAATACACAAATACAGATTTTAGATTCAGTTAAAAACGTTATAGAAAATGAAATAAAGGATGATATATTGACGATACAAAAGATTTTAGAAAGGAAAAAGTATTTGTTGAATTTGAATGAACGTTTATCAGAGATTAAATTAAAACTTCAGGAATTGCAGAATGAACTTTCAAGAAGTTAATTACATTACTTTTACACGATAACTTCCATTATAATCTGAGCTTGTTTTACTTAATAAAATACCAGAATTCTGTGGCCAAGTTATTTTTAAAAAAGTATTAGTACCCAAACCTGGTGCTGCAACGGTTCTAACAATATGAGCTTGTTGTGAACTTTCGCTTTTTGTAACGTGGAAAACACCAGATGGTCCATTAAATACAAAATTGCTTATAGTTATAACATAACTACCTTTAATATAATTTGATATGATTGAAGTGTTTGTATTTGTTAAAGTAACATTAGATATAACAATATCTAAATTATCAACGTATTTTTTTGTAGCGGCGTCTTGTAATGCTATTGGGTCAGCTACATTTGTAATATTTTGAATGACTCCTCCAGAACTTGTCATATCGAGTGAACTTTTTGATATATTACTATTTCCTATAGTAGAATTTGTAACATTAATATTTTGTACCTGGCCTCCATCTATAAAAACATTACCTTCTAAACACACTGACATTAAGTGTTAATTCTAAAATTACGATTTAAAAAATATTTAAGATTTACACGAATAAAAAACTGAAATTTAATTTGGAATTCAGGATATATATACAATGACGTTTCTTAATAAGAGTGTTAATTATTCACAAACTAAGCTATTAAAATCTTCTATATTAGCTCCTTTATTAAAAAAGTATAATGAATTTGTATTACAGTCTAAGGGAAAATCTGTAGTATTAAACAAAGATGTTAATACTGGTATATCTTATGATTATATTATACCAAATAATAACAATAAATATTATTTGTTAGTAACAAAGAAAACACAATTAGAACAAACTAATACAAATTATAATATTTTATATTTTTTTCCAGATTCTTACCAATGTAATTTAGTAAAACCTGAAAATTCTGATTTTTATTTAGAAATTGACAATGTATTTAAAAACGATTTTTTATTAGAAGGTTATTTGTACAAACACGATGATAAATATGAATATTTATTAACAGATATTCTTCTTAAAAATAATAATGTTATAAACGTTGCATATGAATTACGAATGACTTTGTTAAATGAGATTTTATTAGAAATTACACGTGAAAAATTAAAACAACTAAATAACCATATGACTATAAATATTCATCCTATTTTTGATATGGAAAATGAAAACCTTGTATATATTTTCAAAAAAAATTTCATTTATAAAAATGAAATTTGTAGTGTAGAACGTATTTCAAAATTTGAAAAAACAAGATATATTGAACAAGCTTTTAGCGATACAACAATTTTAACTAAAAATATAACGACAACCAATTATACAGATGTATATAATGTATATAATTATACGTCAAATAATTTTGAGGGAATTTTATATATAAAAGGAATATCCCAATCAAAACATATGAAAGAATTATTTAAACAAAATAAAATACTGCATTTAGAATGTACGTATAATACAAAATTTTTAAAATGGCAACCAGACTTTTGATTTAAAAATAAAATTTATTTACAAATAAATGGAATCTCCAAATGAATCTTTAAACAACAACGAAATTACATTTTATATTTCTATAATATCAGGTATGTTGTTAACAATTAGTGAAGTTTTACCTTATATAAAAACTATTCGAGGTAATGGTATAATAGAACTATTGCTAAATTTTTTAGTAAAAAAATCAAGTTCAAATACAAGTTCAAATACAAGTTCAAATGCAAGTTCAAATGCAAGTTCAAATGCAAGTTCAAATGATGAAAGAATTCCATTACTTACGGAATCTAATATATCTAGTCAAGTATCTAATTTTACAATAAATTCACCAAATATAACATTGACATTTAATTCTCCAAATGAAATTACAACAAAAATAACCGATGTATTGTAAAAAATTTGCTTTGGTTATTTTATAAAAAAATGAATAAATAATATAAAATAATTTAAATAATCAAGATGTCTCGTAAAAATATCCAGAGATTGTGTGATTATAAAAGTTGTAAAAATTATAAATTGCATAATGAAAATCTTTGTCGTATACACAATCGTATACGCAATAAGAAATCAATATCGTATTTTAACTTTTATTTTTTTTTGGTTAGCATAACATCTATATATTTATTGTTATCTTTTTCGGATAAAAAACTTGATAAAAAACTTGATAATGCATTAGGAGAATGTAGACGCAATGTTGGAAATGTATTAAACGAGTACACCGTTAACGCTAAAAATGCATTGGTTGAGTACAGTGTTAATTTTGAAGAGCACGTTGTTAACGCTAAAAATGTATTGACCAAGTACAGTGTTAATGTTAAAAATGTATTGGTCGACCACGGTAGTAATTTTAGCGAGTACAGTGTTAATGTTAAAAATGTATTGGTCGAGTACAGTGTTAATGTTAAAAATGTATTGGTAGACTACGGTAGTAATTTTAGCGAGTACAGTGTTAATGCTAAAAATGTATTGGTCGACTACGGTAGTAATTTTAGCGAGTACAGTGTTAATGTTAAAGATGTATTGGTTGAGTACAGTGTTAATGCTAAAAATGTATTGGTCGACTACAGTGTTAATGTTAAAAATGTATTGGTCGACCACGGTAGTAATTTTAGCGAGTACAGTGTTAATGTTAAAAATGTATTGGTCGAGTACAGTGTTAATGTTAAAAATGTATTGGTAGACTACGGTAGTAATTTTAGCGAGTACAGTGTTAATGCTAAAAATGTATTGGTCGACTACGGTAGTAATTTTAGCGAGTACAGTGTTAATGTTAAAAATGTATTGGTCGACTACATAGATATAGATATTGATATGTTTATGTTTATGTATTTTTTGTAAAAAAGTAACGAGATTATTTAAATGATAATTATTTTTATATTAAATTCTTGTTTTTTTATTTTGTTTATAATATTATATATGTTGTATAATAGTAATTTTGACGATTCTGAATTTCAAGATGTAAAAAAGAGAGAATTTAATAGAACAATTGACGATCCTTGTGCAATTCAACAACGAAATGGGGACAATGGTAAGAAATTAAAATTTGTAACAACTAATCATATAGATCTTATTGAAGCAAAAGATAAACTTAATTTTTACGGTATGACTATTAGAGATCAATTGTTTGTGCCGGCGGAAAGTATGGATTCAGATTCTTTTCTAAGATACGGTAAGACAGGTGGAGTATTAACTAATTGTAATATAAAAAATGAATATGGTCAATTACCAATGTCAACGATTCCAGGTAAGTATCAGACAGCACATGGTAATTTAGAAGTAGAAGATGCATTTAGAGTTCCATTATTGGAAACAAATAAACATAGTTGTAATCCTAGGGATAATAATTATCATTCTAGATCATTCTATTTATTTAATGATAAAATAGGTATTGATACACCAAATGCTTTGAAAAGTATAGAGCCACAAGAGTTTGGTCCAAGAGGAGGTGTTAGTTCAAGATTTATTAAAAAAAAGAAATAAATTAATAAAAAAAAATATATAAGTTATACTTATACAAGTTATACTTAAGATGAAAGTTAATTACGATTATATAATATTGATTTTAATATTAGGATTGTCTATTTATATTTTAAACGTAAACAAAATATTGGAACATTTTACTTGTACAAAAGAACAAGTTAAAAAGGCATACGAATCATATGTATTTAAACCACGACGTCCAGAACATATGACTTGCGTGACAAAAAAAGATGAGAAAGGAACAAATAAAACTACTTGTACTAATAAAGCGTATAACGATGATGAGATTAAGGCTAATTTTAAAGTAACAGATGTTCCAGAAAATTGTATTTTAGAGTTGGTTAAAACGTGGAATTGGTAAGAATATAACTATTTGGATTTTTTATTTATTTTGTAAATATAAATAAAAATAAAAATAAATAAAAATGGAATTTGATAAAAAATATTACATGTGGTTTAGAGTAATAATTACATTTTTAGTTGCGCTTGTTTATTTTTCAGAAAAATTACGAGTATATTTAGTAAAAGAAATTTATGATTTTTTAATTTTACACAAGGATGTTATTATAGGAGTATATTATGTATATTTAGCATATGAAATTTACATTAATAATAAAATAATTTAAATACAGATTCTGACACGATTCTGACACGATTAAAATACACCTCTGTTTTTTAACTCTGCTCTACGTTTTTCTAATGTAACAATTTTAAATATAAATGTATTTTGAAGTGTTTTAGTTACAGGATCTGGATAGTTAGTATCTGATCCAAAATTAAATAAATTTCCCGTACAGTCTCTTATGGAAATAGTCATCTTAGACAAATTAGCTTTTGGTGTTTTGAAATTTTTAACTGTATTTTCATGAATACGTTTATCTATTTGCATAAATCCACCAGTTGTATTAGGTATAGTAGGTTGTAACATAGCAAAAGAATCTGAAATGTATTTGTCATTTGAAATCATAACATCAGGTATTTCATCTATATCTAATAATAAATATGGTTCCTTGTCTGCATCATTTGTAGCAGGTATTATTCCTTGTATCAATTCAACTGATGAAATATTACGAAATTCAAGTGGAAATGTAATACTGTAATTATTAACATTAGACCATATTGGTATATTATCTGGGTGACTGGGATTTCTATTTCTATCTCTTGATGAAACAGATAAATAATGAGTAAATTCTTCATATTCAATATCAGGTTCTTGAGTTAAACTATGTTTTACGTTATAAGACGGATTATATGCGTTATTAAAATTATTTTGATCATATTGTTTTGTATTATATTCGGAATAACTTGATTTAGAATATCTGTTATAGTGATCACCAAGTCTGTTTGACATATATAATGTAAGTTAATAAAAAAATTTCATATATTATACAATAAAATTTACAAAATTTTAATTTAAACAGAAAAGACTTATAATTTCATGGAAGACAAGGAGTTGTGTTGTATTTGTTTAGATTATACTATAGATTTTGATACTATAAATTTGGATACTATAAATTTGGATATCAAAGATTTGGATACTATAAATTTGGATATCAAAGATTTGGATACTATAAATTTGGATATCAAAGATTTGGATACTATAAATTTGGATATCAAAGATTTGGATACTATAGATTTGGATAAGAGTAATTCAAGTAATTACAAGGTATACAAGGTATTAAATTGTTGTAGTAATACGATTCATAAATATTGTTTATTGATTTTATTTTTATATGGTTATGAAGATTGTCCATTATGTAGATGTAATATTTGTATTAATGATTATTTTACTCTTGATGATTTTCATGATTTTTATTTATATAGTAAAACGAGTAAAGTTGGTAAAACGAGTAATATATTAAATAATTTATTGTGGAAATTGTGTAATTCTAACTATTATTATTATTATTATTATTATTATAAAACTATGTTTTCCGGTACATTACCGATGACATTTTGTCAAGGTACCTTACCGATGACATTTTGTCAAGGTACCTTACCGATGACATTTTGTCAAGGTACCTTACCGATGACATTTTATCAAGGTAGTTATTTACGTAAAGTAATTTGTATTATGTTAATTATTGTGTGTTTTTATTTTTTGTTATTTTATACTTGTACGTTATTATATTAAAGTTAAAATAACTGTAAAATACAATATTATGAATTTGTTATTATCTAGTCTTTTTATCGTATTATTTTGTATAGATTATTATTTTATATACAATGATACTATAAAAAGGAATAGTCATTTATCAGAAAGGCAACGTGCACATATATTATCAATTAAGGCATCTACTACATTGTTTTTGTTAAGTGTATATTTTAATTACAAGTTTTACAAATCTGGGTTTGATACGGATTTGTATACAAATAATCTTACATCGAGTGATAATTTTATATTAGAATTATCAGTGTTAAATTTAATGTCTTATTTAATTACGGATTGTTATGTTGGTTACAACAAATATCACAAGTATATGTGTACTTTATCTGGGTATACACATCATATTGCGTATATATTTATAAGTATGGCGGCATTAAATATAGATGCATCTAGTTTTTATTTTTTATACATGATTGAAGAATTTCCTACAATGTTTTTAAGTACTGGTAGTTACAATAAAGAATTACGTAAAGATAATATTTTTGGTATTACATTTTTACTTACAAGAATACTATACCATATCTATTTAACTTGGAAATTTAGATCAAATAGTATGTTTTTAATATTGGGTTTATTGTCATTGGGGTTACATACATATTGGTTTAAAAATTGGTTTGTAAAATATATTTGGAATAAATACATAAAAAAAACAAAAAGTGAAACAAAAAGTGAAACAAAAAGTGAAACAAAAAGTGAATAAATCAAATTAATTTAAATTAATTTGATTTGATTACAAACTTACAATTTTAAGTTTGAAAACAGTTGAGCCTGATATACCATTGGGGTAAGGTCTATATAGTAGTTGAGGAAGTGAATCATTAGGCCATTGTATATCTAATTGGTCATTATATACACCTTTTACAGATATAATTCTAATAACAGTACCTGGTATATTAGTTGCATCAACTCTACCAATAGTAAATATAGCATGTGTTCTAGATGTATCCGATTCAGAACTAGGTTTAACAAAAACTTGATAAACACCATATTTTTTAGGGAATCCAGTTATTGTAACGGGTGTCGTTGAATTATTATTTAAAGTAACATATGCAGTTACATCTGCTGCAGATCCATTTATAGTATTTAATGTGACATTGTTGGCAATTATATCATTTGCGTGTATATCAGAATAATGTACAATAGATGTATTATCTGAAGGATTTTGATTACTACATACGAATGAGAATTCGTCATGTGATTCGTCCCAAATTAACATTACGAATTCGCAAGGGTATAATGAATATGTAGATGTACTGTCTGGAATTGTTGAAAAATTTAAACCTTCTGTTGGAATTGGGTTACCTAAAACTCCATTCTGATCAGCTGTACTATAAATAGTTGCTATACGTGTAGAACCAGTATAACTACGAATTCTTCTAACTTGATTTTCTCCAGTACCACCAGTTATTTTAATCCAATATCCTGCATAATAATTATCAACATTACTTGCGTCTAAACTAAGATGAACTGTTGTGATAGTATTATCACCAGCTTGTATAGTCGCAGAATGATCTGGATTATCTAAAATAACATCTCCATAAGAACTATCATTAGCTGATTGATAACGTTTTATTGCCAAACCTCCATCTGCAGTTCCAGAAGGTGCGTTATTAACAACTATCATGTTATCATTTATTGTAACAACTGTTGATTCTACGGATGTTGTGACTCCTTTAACATCTAAATTACCATAAATGGTTGTTGTACTACTTGGAGTACCGATATAAATAGGTATATTCGACGTATTTGTAGCTATTTGTACACCATTATTTATATCTGCACTTTCAATTCTTACAGTTCCATTTGCAGTAAGATATATACCGCCAGTAATACTTGTTGTGCTTAATTTTATAGCATCATTAGTTATACCTGAAGAAGTTATATTTACTCGTGAATTGGTATTACCTGAAACACTAATATTCAAGTCTTGATAGTCAGCTAATGTGGTATTTGTATATATACTTTCAGCTCCATAAGTTGTCATAATAATAGAACCACCAGTTTGAGTAGATGCATCTATCCCACCAGAACCTGCTAACAATGTAATTTTACCTTGGGATAAATATGGTTGTGTTATAGAAATATTACCATTGGTAGTGGTAGTATAAATTTGTAAAGCTGTATTTGTGACATTTGTACCAGAACTTTTTAATACAAGTGCAGAATCACTTGGATTTTCAACACCTATAATCATATTTTGATTGGTTCCGATACTATTAACTAAATAACTTGAACTAGCAGCTTGTGAAACAATTGATATAGGTCCAGATGTATTTGTAATCATTGTAAACCCACCAGAACCAACTAATTGAGACATTGATCCATTTCCTAAACCATCTGCATTAGAAATTTGAATATTACCATTTGTATTTGATGTATTAATAACTAATGCTGTATTTGTTGTATTATTACCTCTACTTTCTATTCGTAATTGAGAATCTGTTATACCATTAAGACTTATTGTGAGATTTTGATTATCACTAGCAGAATTTACATTAAAACTTCCGGAACCATTGTTTGCAGAAATTGATATGTTACCATTTGAAGTAGTTTCTGTTATACCACCCGAACCAGATACAATAGATATTGAACCAGTATTTGCACCTGACAATAATGAAATACCACCATCTGCATTAGATGCTACTATATCTACAGCATTTGATGAATTTAAACCTCCATATAATTGTAATGTACCAACCAATGAATTTACATTTACATTACCTCCTGTACTTTTAAATTCTGCATTTGCACCTACTTGTATAAATACTGTATTACCGCCTGTTACTGTAAAAGGTCCATTATTTGTATCAATATGAGTCTCTGTTAAATTAGTGACTCCGTATAAAGTATTAAGATTTTCATGTACATTAAGAGTTTTTGTAATACCAACGCCACCTGCGATAATTAGTGACCCATTTGTATTACAAGTACTGTTTTCAGTACCACTAATAATACATTTTCTGTTTACATTAATATCACCCCATCCAAATTGTGTAACGTCACTACCTTGTTCCAATGTAATATCACCATGAAATATAGTTGCTAATGGTGTTGACATATGTATAATTAATAATTAATTATATATTTTTATCAGATTTTGGACGATGTTAACTTAACTAAAATCCCAGTCTTTTGAAATATTTTTTGACAACATTGCTAATGGTATATTTTCATTACGCATTCCTATAATCTTTTTTGGTAACATTGCTAATGGTATATTTTCATCGTCATTACGTATCTTATCCGTCTTATCTGTTTTATCTGTTTTACCCGTCTTACCCGTTTTGTCCGTCTTACGCATTCCAATAATCTTTTTTTCTTGAACAAATTCTTCATCTAAATTACATTCTAACCCAATTTGTTTTAAATTTGTACCATTTGTACCATTTGTACCATTTGCAACTGAACATAATTGACCACATCGATCAGATGGACAATAATAAGATTTTTTATTATATTTTTGATAATCTCTAAAAAAATTATAAGATGTTATATAATCATTTAATGAGATTAATTTGTTTATAGTAAAATGCTTATTTGATGTGCTGTCTCCTATAATTTTTTTTGTCGTATTAATAACAAATCCTGAATTATTATAATATCCTGTTTTTGAAAAATCCCTTAATACTCCAGCGTGTGTAGTTACAAATACATTTAAAGATCCTGATCTTTTTTCCAACAAATTAACAAAATATTTATTGAACCATTTTATAAATTCGTGTATATCACCAGGTTCAATACGTTCTTGTGGAAAAGATTCAACAAATGAAAAATCAAAATATTCTAAAATACCAAGTTTTTTTAAATACATTTTTTGTTCTTGTATTGGTAAAATAGCATAACTGGGAGTGATTCGCATTATATCTTTACTCGTTTCTGAATATTTATCATTACTTGATTCGTCAATTTCTCTTAATAATGGAAATACGTATATTTGTTTTGGTGGGTTTTTCCATTTTCTAGTCATGTAATAAGCAGTTTCCATACATCTTATCAAAGGAGAGCATCCTACAACATTAAATTTATCCATTTGTAAATTTTTATCCCCAGTTAGATTTGGTAGTTGTCGTAATATTTTATTAATTATACAACCATTGTATATAGATGCTTCTACACCAACATTTGTTAAGACTGGGTCATTTAATGGTACTATATCAGATGTAAATACATTCAAGTTACCATCATTTTTTTTTAAAAATTTATTAGCATTTGTATAAGATATAACACCTTCATTTACTAAATTTGACATGGCATTATGACATCCATAACCGTGTCTTAAAAATGCAAAATTAATATTCATATATAATATATTTATATATAAAAAATTACTTTAATTAAATATTAATAAATGATCTTTCATTGTATTTAACAATGGCTTTTGATTCACCCAGATACCCATAACAGTTTGAAAGTAAACGAATATTTGTATTTGGTATATATCTATCAATAGAGCTATGTGTATGACCATTAATACAAGCAATTAAATGATTAAATGATAATAATTCTGGTATATCACTTGCATATGCACTTGATAGAAAATTTCCATAATAATGTCCATTTGTCAAAAGGTTAGCTCCGTGGTGTGTTAACAATACGGTTGGAGTTGTGTCATTTGACAATTCTTGAATAATATATTTTTTACTCGTATTGAATAATGTTTTGCACATTTCTGGTGTAAATAAAATATCAGGATTTACTGAAACATAAATGTTTTTATAGTCATTTATTTTTCTAGCAACCTGTAAATCAATATCGCTCCATAATAAACTTCCAATTATTTTTATAAAGTCTTTTCGGTCTTTTCGGTCTTTTCGGTCTTTAAACTGTTGAAAATATGATACTCGATTTGTTTTAGTATTAAGGTATAAACAATCGTTATCTAAATAATAAACATTATCTGGTAACGAAATTGATTCTAATTCTATATCTTTCATAGATAATAGTTGTTTGTTTTTAATTGAGTAATATTCGTGATTACCATATAATAAAAATACATTTTCCCATTTTTTAGAACAATAATTTATAAATTCTTTGTATATTTTAGTATTTGGATATCCTATATCACCTAATAAACAAATATTTTCACATTCAGATATTTTTGGAATATTAATAATTTTAGATCTTTGTTCTAAATGAATATCTGATACATATTGTAGCTTTACCATTAATATGTTTAATAAATATATATTTTTAAATTTTTTTATATATATTTTTAAATTTTTTATACAATTATTTTTTAAATTGGTAATTCGTTTGATCGGGCACTTGTAGTCATAGCTCTAAAGTTTACAGAACTGCTCAAATATCCTGTAATATTAGTTGATGTATATTTGATTTGGCCATTATTATCAATAGAGAATGTAAATCCAGTAACATCGCCAACATACGAACTATTGATAACCCAGTTGCTTAATTTATGAATACCTTTCAAATTATAATAAGCATATTTGTTGGTTGTTTCATCAAGAATTGTTACTGAAACAATAGCATCGAATGCTCTAACAATAGAATTATCAAATACAAATCCAGTAATATTAGTAGCAGAACTTACATTATTAGCTGCATTAAAAATACGTTCTCTTGAAATATCTCCAAGACTTGGTGAAACATCCACAGTATTGAAAATGATAGCACCTCCAGTAGCACTTACTCCACCAATAATAGGTAAATAATCGTTTGTAGAAATAGTAACACTACCAGTTGTAACAGTTAAATTATCTTCCATAATAGATGCACCAGTAACATTAAGAGATCCAGCAGTAACAAATCCATGAAGAATTGAAACACCAGTGACATTAAGAGCACCAGCAGTAACAGTTCCATGAAGAATACTGTCACCAGTTACATTAATAGTTCCAGTAGTAATACCCAAGTCAAGAATGGATGCACCTGTGACATAAAGACTACCGGCAGTAATACCTCCATGAAGAATACTGACACCAGTTACATTAATAGTTCCAGTAGTAATACCCAAATCAAGAATGGAAGGACCTGTGACATAAAGACTACCGGTAGTAATACCTCCATGAAGAATACTGTCACCGGTTACATTAATAGTTCCAGTAGTAATACCCAAGTCAAGAATGGAAGGACCTGTGACATAAAGACTACCGGCAGTAATACCTCCATGAAGAATACTGACACCAGTTACATTAATAGTTCCAGTAGTAATACCCAAGTCAAGAATAGAAGGACCTGTGACATAAAGACTACCGGCAGTAATACCTCCATGAAGAATACTGACACCAGTTACATTAATAGTTCCAGTAGTAATACCCAAGTCAAGAATAGAAGGACCTGTGACATAAAGACTACCGGCAGTAATACCTCCATGAAGAATACTGTCACCGGTTACATTAATAGTTCCAGTAGTAATACCCAAGTCAAGAATGGAAGGACCTGTGACATAAAGACTACCGGCAGTAATACCTCCTTGAAGAATACTGACACCAGTTACATTAAGCCCACCAGCAGTAACAGTTCCTTGAAGAATACTATTTCCAGTAACATTAAGAGCGCCAGCAGTAACAGCACCTCTTAAGAATGATTCTCCAGTAACGGCAAGAGCACCAGCAGTGACAGTTCCTTGAAGAATACTGTCACCAGTAACATTAAGAGCACCAGCAGTGACAGCACCTCTTAAGAATGATTCTCCAGTAACGGCAAGAGCACCAGCAGTGACAGTTCCTTGAAGAATACTGTCACCAGTAACATTAAGAGCACCAGCAGTGACAGCACCTCTTAAGAATGATTCTCCAGTAACAGCAAGAGCACCGGCAGTGACAGTTCCTTGAAGAATACTGGTTCCAGTGACATTAAGAGCACCGGCAGTGACAGAACCATGTAAGATTGAGTTATAATCTACATAAAGAGATCCTATACTAGTATTATCAGAATGTAAATTACTAATAGTTGCATCAGTGAGACTTGCACTTGATAGAGCTAAATTTGCTATAGTAGCAAATCCTGTTAATGTTAAATTAGCAGTGGAAATCGTGTCATTTACAAGTATGTTTTTTAGTCTTAAATCAGCATAATTATTATTGTTTTCTAAATCAATTTTAGGATCTTGAGCATCAGCAATATAAGCAAAACGAATTTCATCACTTTGTTCATCATAATATTGTCCCATATAACTTCGATTGTATAAAGTAAATCCAGTTTCCGTAAGATTACCACCAGTTAATGTATTTCCAACAGTAGACAAAATACCAGCATTTAATGCACTAGAATAACTATCGATTTGAGCATATCCATTACTACCATCTAATTCAACCCACCATCCTCTATAATAATGATCAGCTTGTTGGTGCGAAGATCCAAATGTAATAGATGTACCATTAACATTTTCTAGAGCAAGTAAAGTACCGCTTGTCACAGAATTATCACCTGTTACATCTATACCATCTCTACGGATAAGCAAACCAGCATCTCTACTTCCAGCAGGCCCAGCATTAATCACAAGAGTATTATCTTCTACATTAATAGTTTGACTATTAACATATGTATATGTACCCTCAACATATAAATTACCCAATATAGTTGTATTACCTCCGACATTCAGATTTTTAGCAATACCAACACCTCCATCAACAACCAATGCTCCATTAGAATCACTTGAACTTTGCGTAGTATTGTAAATATGTTGAATACCTCCAACACTAATATTTTTTTGTACAGCCATACCACCTGAAAGTACAAATGCTCCTGATGATGTAGTAGAACTGTCATATGTGGCATTAATACTAACACCACCGTATAAAACAAACGCTCCTGATGTAGAATTTGTCGATTCTGTAGCATCAAAGATTACAATAGGTTGTTCAAAAAACATTGGTGAAAAATTAGACATTTATATTATTTATAAGTATATTCAATAATAAAATAACATATTTTAAACGAAATGATTTTTTATTAAACGTAATTTTGTGTTTAAATTTATTTTTCCACCAACATTTTAATTTACTATGTGCCTCACGTGAATAAAATTTTATATAATATATTTTTTGGTTTATATAAAATTGATTTAAAATCAATAAACATTTAAAATTACTTGATATGGAAAAGTTTAAAGTTTCTAATATAAATGATTTAGAATTATTATATTCTATTTTAAGAGAAAAGTATCCAAAAAATGAAATTGATATATTGTTTAATTGGAATACTAAACACTATACAATTACTGTTACAGAAAATCCTTATAAATTAGACCCCAAAGTCCCAGTTGATTTAAATATACAAGTTGTATATGGAGATTCAGTTACAGGAGATACACCACTCGTTTTAAAGAAAGACAATCAAATTTATATTGAAACTATCCAAAGTATTTTTGATATTACTAACAAACAAGAATATCCTGGATTTAAAATATTTGATAAAACAATTCGTTTAGAAAAAGAATTTTCAACAACAGATTATCAAATATGGACTGACGCTGGTTGGGCTAATATTAAACGAGTAATCCGTCATAAATGTGAAAAGAGGATATACAGAGTATTAACACATACAGGTTGTATAGATGTTACAGAAGATCATTCGTTGATAACACAAGATCTCGAACCTATCAAACCAAAAGATTTAAAAGTAGGAGATTCACTTTTACATAGTTTTCCTACAGAATTTATTGAAACTAAAGATTGTATCAAAAAGTCTATAAATATTAACAATAATACGTTTATTACTACAAGCAAAATACAAGCACAACGTATATATTATTTATTGCAAAGTTTAGGATTTAATGTATATATTGATAATATAAATACAGTGTTTATAATAAATAAAATAAATTTTCAAAAGGAAAAAGAAACAGTTGTAAAAAAAATTATTGATAAGGGCATAACTAATGATTACGTGTATGATTTAGAAACGAATATTGGACGTTTTGGAGCAGGAGTTGGACAATTACAAATTTTCAACACAGACAGCGTGTTCTTACGATTTCAATATAATAGAGAAGATTTTAATGAAAATAGAAAGGATACATTTAGACTTGCGACAGTTTGTGGAGACAACCTAACACAAGATATTTTTAATAGAAAACCTATAGAATTAGAATTTGAAAAAGTTTTTCATCCGTTTATTTTATTAACAAAAAAACGTTATATTGCAAACAAATTTGAAAATACAAAAGATCCTTTTCAATTAAAATGCGTAGATGCAAAAGGGATAGCATTAACTAGACGAGATTATTGTCCAATGGTTAAAAATTGTTATAAACAAATTATTGATACCATTCTTAATGATAAAACATCTACTGGAGAAACAAGTGATAAAAACAGTGATAAAAACAGTGATAAAAGATACGATTCTGTTAAACATAGTACTGATATTTATAAAAGTTTTGTTGACAAGATTTATAATTACGAAATTAAAATAGATAATCTTATCGTATCTGCTATGTTGGCAAGTAGTTATAAAACAAAACCTGTTCACGTACAATTAGCAGAACGATTAAAATTACGTAAAGAACAAGTGCAAGTGGGGGATCGAATACCGTATATTTTTATAGAAAGCGATGATCCTAAACGACAGAAATCAGAATTAGGAGAAGATCCCAAATATGCTATTCAAAACAATTTAAAATATAATAGAAAATGTTATTTAGAACAATTAGCAAAACCTATCCTTGGATTTTATAAAATTACATTACAAAATCGTGAAGATTTATTAGATCATATTATAAATTATACAAATGATATTTTAGTTAAATGTGGTGGGAAAGCATTACGTCCAAGTGATTTTAAGATTGAAGATTAAATTCGAGAAATTAAATTCGAAGATTAAATTCGAAGATTAAATTACACGTGGATTTAACTGAAATTCATTATACCAATTTTCAAAAATTACAATGTCATTTGGGTCTTGAAATATAAAATAATTATCACAAGGTCTATGTATTATGGAATGTTTTTTAGCTGTACCATTATTTATTTCATCAAATAATTCATTTGCAACAAGTGTTGTACACAATTCACCAAGAATTCTTTGGTTTCTTGATGTCATTTTATGTGTATAACGTATAAAATCTTTTCCACTTCTCCAAAAATATACTTCTGTTAAAGCATATTCACTGATTTGTCTATTTAAACTTGTATACAATACAGTTTTATTATCTTGATCAGGTTGTATATACTTGTATCTATTTGATCCATCGCTAACAAATGTTATTATTTGTAAAAGTGCAGTTTCTTTTAATAAAAAATCAGTTATAAAAGTTTCTACGTCCCAATTTAACCATTGATTATCATTTATTATAATAACAGGTAAATCATTATCTATAAAACGTTCAGCTAATAAAATAGAACCAGCATTTCCTTCTGTTTTGTCAGATTGTATAACTGTACAATTTGGTACAATTGAGCTTAATATTTTATGAAAATTGTGTAACCTACAAAGATGTTCTCTAACAATAAATATATAATTTGCATCTATTTGTAAATTATTTATAACCCACACAAATATAGGTTTATCCATCATATCTATTAAATTTCTTTCATTCCTATATGAACTTGTTTTAAAACGTAAATTATCACCCATTATAGGAATGACTATATTTATATTTTTTTGAAACGGTGTTTTTTTACATACTCCAGAATTTTCATTTTGATAATAACTAATACTAGATAAAATACATTTGGATGAAAATGAAGCAGCAGATGTTAAACACACACTAATACCAAGTTTTCTAGCAATACAAATATCAACGTAATCAGAATCTATTACCAACATCTGTTTTACATCACAATCGTTTTCTTGAATAATTTGCAAATAATGATCCCTTAATAATATTTTGTCATTCGAATTATGTGTTTGTATTAAACCCTTACATTCTAATTTATTAATTTCGCGATTTAATTCTTTTACAGAACTATTTGCAACACCGTATATTATATATCCTCTGTTTTTTAAATCTAAAACAAGACATTTGAATTTATCTGATATTTCTGCATTTTTATCTTGTAAATTTTGTATTGAATTTATATTAAATAAAATTAATCTAATCATATTTAATACGAGGTAAATAAAAAATTAAACTTGTACACGAGACTTCATAAGATTAAAATGTTTAGATATACGTGTTAATTCAGTGTAGTCTTCTGGATAATGTAAAGTATACCCATCATTATGTGGTACCTTGTTTCCTCCCTTGTATCCATTTGTATGAGGATACATATTCCAAAAAATTGTACCCTTTACATTTGGTCTACTTTCTATTTCTCTAAACCAATCGTCTCCAAAATGGCAATCGTATTCTCCTATTATATATGGTTTACCAACATTTTTAGCATTGTTAGATCCATAATCTACACGCCAATAATCCTTTCCGTAAAAATGACCACTATATACGTCTAATGAATCTATATTAAAATCATTACTAGTTCCTAAACTTTCATCTGCACCATTTAATACAAGATGATATACATCTATTGATTTAATCCAAGTTGAAATGTCTGTTATCCAATCTTCAGTTGGAACAGTTGTACTGCCAACACTTGGTCGTATATTTCCTAATTCATTTCCTAATTCTATTAAAAACAAAGAAGGGTCTTGTTTTATAGAAATACCAGTATATCTATTTACGTGATTTAACCACAAACTAATATATTCCTTGAAATCAGCTCTAACATCTTTATTTGTCCAAAATTGTGTTTTATCAACGCCTCTAGTTTTGCAAAATTGTAAGTAACTACCATGAAAATAATCATAACCATCTATTAATGGAACAATTAACTTAATATTGTATTTATTAGCCATCCAAAACGAATAATCTATTGGTTCCCAAGCTTGTTTATTTAAATTGTTATCGAATGGTCTTAATGAATTTTTTGAACCACCAGAAAACCCTAATGTATGAGATCTTATTACTGTGGCACCCATTTGTTTTGCAACCATAAACATTTCTTCTATTTGTTCATGACTAGGATAAGTATATTCTTCTGTATAACCCAACCAATATGCATTAAAACCTACTGGTACAAAAATATCCTTGTCTAATATAAAATCTCTACCATTCCAATATACATAATTACTTTTTGGTACACTTGTAGGTGTAGGTTTGGGTTTGCTTGTGCTTGTATTTGTGCGTTTAATTGTAGGTTTACTTGTAGGTTTACTTGTAGGTTTACTTGTAGGTTTACTTGTAGGTTTACTTGTAGGTTTACTTGTAGGTTTAATTGTGCGTTTACTTGTAATTGTCGGTAAGGTAGTTAATTTACTTGTTTGTATGTTGACATCTGTTTCATTACATGTATAACACGTAACAAATGTTAAAAGGCTTAGAAAATATAATATAAACATAATAAGACTTGATAAAAAGTTGATAAAAACAAAGTTGATAAAAAGTTGCTAGACTTGATAATTCTATTTAAAATAGTCACGATATCTTTAAATTTATTTTATTTGATATATATTAAACAATTAAATGAAACGTGCTTTTTTATGTGGTATTAATTATATTGGTACTGGGGGTGCTTTAAATGGATGTATAAATGATATATCAAATGTAAACAACTTTTTAGTTAAAAATTGTGGATATGATGCTAAGAATATTAAAATTATGACAGATGATCCTAAATCTGTTACAAAACCAACGCGTGCAAATATGGAAGCTGGTATTTCTTGGTTAGCAAATAATAGTGTTGCAGGTGATACTCTTTTTTTTTATTATTCAGGACACGGATCTGATATTAAAGATACTAATGGTGATGAAAGTGATGGGCGAGATAATGTTTTAGTACCATTAGATTATACTACAAAAGGTATTATAAGTGATGATTGGTTGTTTCTTAATTTAGCATCTAGATTGCCAGCAGGTGTTACTTTATGGTCATTCGCTGATTGTTGTCATAGCGGTACTATGTTAGATTTACAATATAATTTTAAATGTAATTCAGTTTATACACGTGGAACTATTAAAACAGGTATAAAATACAATTCTGCAGAATGGTCAAATCAATTTGGTATGGAATCGGAACGAAGTAAATTAACTTCAGCTGACGTATTCCTTTTTTCTGGGTGTCTTGATCCACAAACATCTGCTGATGCAACTATTAGAAATCAAGCCCAAGGTGCGTTTACAGCTTGTTTTCTAGAATTTATCCAATCAAATTCAACTCGAGCACCAGATGGATCAACTCGTTTTAATTCTGGATCTAAAAAACTGAGTGATATGTTAAAAGAAATAAATTGTAGACTTGTTATTAATGGATTTCAACAAAGATCGCAATTATCTATGGGTCGTGTTCAAGACTTTAATCGCACATTTAATCCTTAAATTTCAAGTTTAATCAGCTGTAATTTGACATTTATATAATTTAACATTTATATAATTTGACATTTATATAATTTAACATTTATATAATTTAACATTTATATAATTTGACATTTATATAATTTAACATTTATATAATTTGACATTTATATAATTTGACATTTATATAATTTAACATTTATATAATTTGACATTTATATAATTTAACATTTATATAAATTAGTAATATACACTATAATTTTCGTGTTGCATATGAGTATAACCCAAATGGTTTAAATTTAACTGTTCATTAATTTTTTCATCATATTTTATTAGTAAAATAGGAGTTTGTGTTTTGATCAAATTATTACCCCCAATAATTATATCATTTGCTTGATTAGAATTCATATGAATAAGTGAAATGTCTTGTAGATTTAAACTATCTAAACTAAACATATCTGGTGTACCTTGTCCGTTAAGGGTACCTTGTTTGCATATTTTTCCAACAGTATTATTATATATTGTTGTATTATCCAATAGATTATTATAAGTCATTAATTTTTTATAATATTTTGCCGCTTGCAAGTCCTTTATAAAATTTATTAATTTACAATTTGGAGAAATTGAAAAGCATACTATATCGAATATAGTTGTATTTGAATCTATATCTATAATCGTTTTATTATTTAATCGATCTTTTATTGTCGGTATTGAATTAAATATTTTTTTATACAAGTCAATGTATTTTTCAATATTATTACAGTGATTAATTTTAAAACCACTAAATTTTGATGTATTCTTATCACATATTATATCCCACATTCTACAATTACGTTCATATGTGTTTTCTCTTATTTGTTGCATTGCTTGTTTATATTCAAAACCAGAATTTGATTTGATTTGTGATATTATATCATCCTTATTTGTATAAGATATAACACTACCTTTGTTTAAATGACCTTTGTTTAAATGACCTTTGTTTAAATGACCTTTGTTTAAACAGTAGTAATCAGCAATTAATTTAGGCATAATTAAATGAAAATCGTTATCAAATGCAAATGCAATACTACCAGACCAACTAGATGTGTAGCACTTGGATTCTTTAGGTGGTGAAAACAATATATATTTACTATCTAAAAATCCCATATTTGATTGAATTTCATCGGTTGATATTCGTAATGCAGCATAAGCAAATTGATTATGTCGTGTAATATATGTATGTAATAATTCTGACATTTCTGGAGCATAAATTAATATTATAAATTGCTTTGAAGATGCAAGATGATCTAGTAATTCAATATCTTTATTATTTTCTAAAAAATTACCAACTATGGTAATAATATCTAAATTCTCTTGAGCCTTGCGTTGTTTAATAAAATTTAACATCTTTTGTATATGATCATCTTTATTAACTTTATCTTTATTAACTTTATCTTTTATTTTAAAAGAAATATCTTTAACAAAAGGTATCATGTAATTTCTTGATACTAAATTTGTTAAAGCAAATGATTCCATGTTTAAATAATTAAATAATTTAACATGGTCTTGACTGTGTGCAATAAAAATTAACCTATCTTTATAAGGCTCAAGTAAATCTATATGAAATATATTATCATATGATACTACTATTATTTTCTCACATACATTGTTTACCATATCATGAATATAATTATTTAAACCACGAACTGTAAAATTTAGATATTTTTGTTTGTAAGTATCTTTGTTATTATAACGATCGTGTCTATTATATAAAATAATTTGCCGTGTCGGTTCACGATTTGTAATTAGTTCTAATAAAAAATCCAACACTTCTGAATGGAAATCTTCTTGTAAAAATCCAATTGGTTTTAATGACATTGTATTTAATTATATATTAAAAAATAATTATAACCGAAGTACTCGATAAATCACTCTACTACATGTAAAAAAGCCCAAACAATTAATTACAATTGTTTGGGCTTTAATTTGTTTTTATTCTTTTATATTTTTTATTTTTTGTATTTTTTATTTATTCAAATAACCAAGCATTTTGTAAAACAAATTCTATTTCGAGTTTATCAAACAATTCGTTTTCCAACATATCAGATGTTTTAATAATACATTGAGATGTTTCTGATGGAAAAAATTCTTTAGCAGAAACATTTAATCCACTATATTTTACCAAACAGTTTTTGCGAATAATAGCTTCCATTTGAGCAACGTAATTGTTTTGTTGATTGTTAGACATTTTGATAATTTTTATTGTTTTGAAAAGAAATTCAATTTTTTATTTAATTAACGTGATTTACGCATCTTCCGGATCCTGATTTTGTCATTCTTTTACAATTTTTACCAGTATTTGTAGTACCAATGCATTGTACGCTGTATCTACGTTGCGGAAGACGTAATTGTGAAACGATTGGTCTAACCGTATTACTTATTCTACTTTCTGGTCGTTCTCCGTATAAACGACACTTTTCATTGCCAAAATGTGTATAGTCGATGTTTTTTTGTTTACAAATCCAACAATGTGTTGTTTGACACTGTGGGCACCTTACTTTGTTACAAGCATCTCCGATACATCAACGTTACACATCATTACATAGAAAATGCAAATTTGTGTGAAAATATATAGATTTAGTACATTACTCACTATATATTAAACGAGCACACTCATATCTGAGCCGGCTGTATCTTGCATCCAAAAATATTTTATCACCAATTTTTTAATAAAATATTTGTACTTCCTAGAATATCTCTGTCTATTGTAAAATTACAATCTTTACAAGTAAACATTTCAGCCTTTGTTTTTGTAAAAGTATTACAAGCTAAACATCTCTGACTCGTATATTCTTCTGTTATTATATGTATTTTGACATTTGTAAATTCTTCAGCTTTGGTTTTCAGCCGTTCAATAAATTTACAATGCCCTAATACAACCATATTTCTAACTGTTTTTGAACTAATCTTTCTATTTGAACATTTTATTATATCATTCCCTTTTGTTAATTTTGGTATATAGATATTTTTATAATTCTTACATAAAAAATTAATACTTTTATAATGCAATTCATCTTGTAAATGCTGGATTCTTAATCTTAATCGTTTAATTTTTAATATGTTTTTACTATTCTTTTTACTTAATAATTTATCAAGTTTTAATAAATGAGAATATAAAACACTTGATGCCTTTTCACCAATTGTTATATAACTATCGTTATCTGGACTGTAAATCGTTTGAAATTTTCTTATACCTGGATCAAGTGAACATACCCAGTTTGATTTATCATTCCTTTTCATTTGTATTGTTTTTGGTACACAAATATAATAATATACACCATCAAAATGAATTGTACAATCATTCGTTATTTCTCTTATTTTTTCAGTAGTTCTTAATCTAAAATTAGTAGTTCTTTCTTCGTAAATTCCTAAATCACCATTTTGATAAACTTTTATAGATTCCTTGGGAATTCCAATAGTCCATTTTAATAATTTCTTACTTTTATATCTTAAATTAAAATATTTAATATGTCCATTTTTTAAATTACTAATAGCCGATTGTAAATTTTTATATGATTCAAATACAGCCGATTCACGAATAGCTTTTGGTGTATTTAGTATCCATTTTATACGTGAACAAGATGATTCAGGTACAATTAAATTACGCAATTCTAATTTACTATAATAAGTATTTGAATTTTCAGGTTTAAAACCTTTATAAAGTGGTCTTTTAGTATCATCATTTAATAAACTTATAGTTTTATTATAAGTATATCTATGATGATAATTCCATATTTGTAATGTTTTTATTTGAATGGAGTTCAATTTTAATTTTATTTTTTTCATTCTTAATAATGGTTCCATTTGAGTATTTTCTTTTACCATTCCACCTGCAAGCAAATACTTGTAAAATGGCAAGAATATCCTCAGTGAATTCTTGTTCTGGTGTTTTATTTTCTTTATCGAGAACCAAGATTTTTGTATGGTTTTGTAAGAATTGCCATTCGATAAGTTCAAATCCGAATCTACAAAGTCTGTCCTTGCTAGAGATAACCAATTCATTGAGTTGTTGTTTATTAGACATTTCCAATAATTTAAGAAGTCCAGATCTTTTGTAATTAAGTCCTGATCCAATGTCTTTAATAATCTTATAATCTGGATATTTACTACTAAGATATAAGCATTGTCTTTGAAGATCGTCTTTTTGTTTCGAAGAAGAAACTCTACAATAAATAACATTTTGTTTAGTTTTAATTTTACAATCTTTAGATTGATTGATTGTTGTAGGAATAAAATAAACACGTTGATTGCTTGGTGTTCTTTTATATGTAATTTTATTACTGTCAGCCCATCTTCTAATTGTATTTCCCGTAACTCCAAAAATTTCACAAGCATTTTTACTGGATGTCCAATAACCGCATTCATCATTCATTTTATTTTTAATCTAACCCGTTTAAAATTCATTTTTTTTACAAAGTGAATTTTAAATTATGTAAAGTTGTGTAACAAATCTCTAACTGTTGCTAGCCTCTAAAAAATGGAATTCCACAACATACAATCAAGAAATCTCTAGTTGCTTGATCTTCTTGTGTTTTTTGATTTTTACAAACACCTAGGTGTGCATTTTGATTGCATTTCATACAAGAATATTGTTTACATCCATTCATACAGTAAAAAGTTCCAATTTCAATTACATCATTTTCAATGATGATACGGTTTTCGCAAAATGGACAACTGTACAAGTTATCTATCTTCATATCTTCGAGAACATTTATAAAATTGTTGGTATTATATCTGGATAGTATTTTTGGATCAGATATAACTCGTCTTAAAATTGTTTCAGAATATGTTCCATTACAATTAGAACTAATACATCCAAATTTGCGATTTTCATTTACAGAAATACTAATCCCGGTTTCTAAACAATCTTTACAAGAATCGTGACCTCTACTGCAAGAATAAGTTTGTGTAGTGTCCCAACAACAAGAACAAATAGACATTGTGATTATATTGGTTATTTGAAAAAAATCAATTTTTTATGTTTTCTATTTAAATGTTTAATTAATATTTGTAAATAAAAAATCGAAAATATTTTTCTTTACGAATATTATTAACTAGAAGATGAAGATTCAAAAAAGAGATGGACGTTTAGAACAGTTATCATTTGACAAAATCATTTATCGTTTGCAAAAGTTATGTAATGATAGTTCTCTGGGTCTTTTAACAACAATTGATCCGGACGTTATTGCGCAAAGAGTTGTTTCTAGTATTTACGATGGAGTTACTTCATGCGAATTGGATGAAGAAGCTGCTAGAATTGCAATAAGTCTGACGGAAAATCCAGAATATCAGAAATTAGCATCTAGAATTACGATTAGTAACGCGCATAAAAGTACACATGAATGTTTTAGTGAAGTTATGGAAAGATTATATAATAATACTGATAAATCTGGTGCCCATACACCTATTTTAGCAGATGATGTCATTGAAATTATTAGACGACATAAAAATACAATTAATGTTGCAATTGATTACAAACGTGATTATCTGTTTGATTATTTTGGTTATAAAACTCTTGAACGAAGTTATTTACAAAAGATAATGAACAACGATACAAATGTTATGGAATTAGTGGAACGTCCTCAACATTTATATATGAGAGTAGCTATAGGGATTCATAAAGACGATATAGAATCTATTTTGAAAACATATAATCTTATTTCACAACATTATTACACTCACGCAAGTCCCACACTTTTTAATGCTGGTACTCGTTTATCAAATCTTAGCTCGTGCTTCTTACTCGGAACTGATGATAGTATCGAGGGAATTTTCAAGACAATTACAGACTGTGGTAAAATTTCAAAGATAGCTGGTGGAATAGGAGTTCATGTTACAAATATTAGAGCAAAAGGTAGTATTATTAGAGGAACAAATGGTCCAAGTGATGGTATAATTCCGATGGTTAAAGTTTATAATGAAGTTGCAAAATATATAAATCAAGGTGGTAAGAGAAAGGGTTCTTTTGCAATTTATCTTGAACCATGGCATTCTGATATTCTTGAATTTTTGGATTTAAAGAAAAATCAAGGACACGAAGATGTTCGTGCAAGAGATCTTTTTTATGCAATGTGGGTACCTGATCTTTTTATGAAAACGGTAGAAACTGATAGTGATTGGTACCTTATGTGTCCTGATGAATGTCCTGGTTTAACTGATGTATATGGTGAAGAATTTGAAAAGTTATATTGGAGTTATGTTGAACAAAAACGATATAAGCGTGTTGTTAAAGCTCAAGAAGTATGGACGCGCATATTAGATTCACAAATGGAAACAGGAACTCCTTATATTGGATATAAAGATGCTGTTAACAGAAAATGTAATCAAAAAAATTTAGGTACTATTCGATCTTCGAATCTTTGTATAGAAATTTCTTTGTATTCAGACCATAAAGAATATGCTACTTGTAACTTGGCTTCTATTGCTTTGCCTAAATTTGTAAAATATGATAAAGATAACAAACCTTACTTTGATTTTCAACATTTAAAAGAAGTAGCAGAGTACATTATCGAACCTATGAACAAAGTAATTGACAATAATTATTATCCTGTTCCTGAAACAAAATTGAGTAATTTGCAACATAGACCACTTGGGATTGGTATTCAGGGGTATCATTCGATTCTTTTTCAAATGCGTTTACCTTTTGAATCAGAAGAGGCTAAAAAATTAAACAAGGAAATATTTGAAACAATTTATTATGGGTGTCTACAAGGTTCTATAGAATTGGCTAAAAAGGATGGTGCATATTCAAGTTTCCCCGGCAGTCCATTTAGTGAAGGTAAACTTCAATTTGATTTGTGTAAAGAATTTGACGGTATTGATTTAAACGAATATTTATCTGGTCGTTGGGATTGGGATGCATTGAAAAAAGATTTAGTAAAATATGGTAGTAGAAATAGTATGTTATTAGCATTAATGCCAACAGCTAGTACAGCTCAAATTATGGGTAATACAGAATCCTTTGAACCAATAGATTCTTGTATTTTTAAAAGACGTGTTCTTTCAGGAGAATATATTGTTGTAAACAAATATCTTGTAGAAGATCTTGTTAAATTAGGAATTTGGTCTAAAGATTTAAAAGATACTATTATTGCAAACGATGGTAGCATACAAGATATAGATATTATACCAAATGACCTGAAAGCTTTGTATAAAACTGTTTGGGAAATAAGTATGAAAAGTGTTATAGAACAATGCCGGGATCGTGGTGTATTTGTTGATCAAATGCAGTCGATGAATTTGTTTATGGCAAACCCTAATTACAAAAGATTAACATCAATGCACTTTTATGCTTGGAAGGCTAACTTGAAAAGTGGAATGTACTACCTAAGAAGTAAATCAAGTGCTAGTGCTGGCAAATTCTCTATTGATCCTGAATTAGAACAACGAATCAAAGAAAAACAACAACGAGGAATCGAATTGAAAAAAGAAGAGGAAGAAGCTGTTTTAGCATGCTCACTAGCCAACCGTGAAGCATGTGAAATGTGTTCAAGCTAAAAAATAAATATATTCGTTCAAAATTGTATAAAAATAATTATATTTACTATAATAAAATTATTAAAATGAATATTTTGATTAAAAAGAACCCAAGTGAACTTATTACACCGGAAACTATTAATTTTATAGAACTTGTACGTAATAGTAATACAAGTTTATCTCTAAATTGCGAATCTAAAATGATAGACTTATTAAATAAAGAATTTACTGAGCAAGAATCACAATGGTATATAACGAATCTGTATATTTATTTAAATTATCATCCAACAAATGATTACCCTATTAATTTAGAAAATGTATATAAAATGCTTGGATTTGCAAATAAAGGAAATGCTATGAAAACAATTAAAAGTAATTTTATTAAGGATGAAGACTACAAAATAGTTATTTTCCGTACGGAAAAAAACATAAATGGTAAAGATTTAAGTGGAAAGGATGAAAAAGCTGCTAATATTGGTATAGGTAAAATAAATATGAGAAATATTATTAAAAATCAAGAAAAGCATAATAATTATTATTATATCGAGTATAGTAAATGTCCTTTAAATATTATAGAAAAATATGATAAACCAATATTTGGAATTAATTCTGTACATGCTAAAAAAATTAAACAAATAAATCCAATCACACATACTCACGTTTATTTTAATAATCTAAATGAAATTCAATTAAAATTAGGTATATGTAGTAAAACAATTATCAATTCAATTAATGATAAAACTTTATACGCTGGTTCTTTATGGGAATATTCTTGATTTCCTTTAAACGTACCGATCAAGTAGTTCTTCTAAATTTCTAAATTTATCTTTAACAAGTTTTAAAGTAATATTTTTTTACAAATTTTAAATAATTAAAATATTGCGTATAATTATAAAATGATTGAACAATTTATTTCTAATTTATTTGGAGGAGATGTTGGTGCTGAACAACTTATGGCTGCTAGATCCAAGTTACGAAGATCACCAGTTTCTATGAATCTTCTAGAAGCTAAACGTAATCTTCGTCCAGTTGAAGTTTACAACATTTCTCGTGGAAAAGTATGCCCACCAGGTAAAAAACTTAGCAAAAATAAAAGTTGTATTAAAAACAAAAGTAAGTCTCCAAAAAGAAAGTCTTCCAAGAAAGCTAAATCTCCAAAGAGAAAGTCTTCCAAGAAGGTTAAGTCTCCAAAAAGTAAGTCTCCAAAAAGTAAGTCTCCAAAAAGTAAGTCTCCAAAGAGAAAGTCTTCCAAGAAGGTTAAGTCTCCAAAAAGAAAGTCTTCCAAGAAGGTTAAGTCTCCAAAGAAGGTTAAGTCTCCAAAAAGAAAGTCTTCAAAAAGTAAGTCTCCAAAGAGAAAGTCTAAAAAGGTTAAATCTCCTAAAAGAAAGTCTAAAAAGGTTAAATCTCCAAAAAGAAAGTCTAAAAAGGTTAAATCTCCAAAAAGAAAGTCTAAAAAGGTTAAATCTCCAAAAAGAAAGTCTAAAAAGGTTAAATCTCCAAAAAGAAAGTCTAAAAAGGTTAAATCTCCAAAGAGAAAGTCTAAAAAGGTTAAATCTCCAAAGAAACGTTCAACTAAGCGCAAGTAAATTTGTATTGTGATTAAATAAAAAAAGTATTATATATATTTTTTTTATATGCTTATATTAATTAAAACGAGATGACAGATAGGAAGAAACAGAAATCTATTCCTCGTTCAAGAAGAACAAATCATAAGGTTTCATTGGCTGATTATATTAGAAAACATTCTCCTATAAAAGCAGGTTTGAGGATTCCTGATGAAGATAAACCTTTAGCAAAATACGATAAAATTATGAACAGATTATATCTTGGTAATTTTCAAGCTGCAAAAGATAAAGAATTTTTCAAGAAAAAAAACATACGTGCTGTATTAAATTGTTCTAAAGATATTCCTAATCATTTTCATAAAGATAAAGATATAGAATATATGAGAATTCCTGTAGACGATTCTTTAAAACAAAAAGATTATGACCTAATGTTGGAATTTATGCCAGTCATTGTTGCCTTTATACATAAACACGTTGTTATACAGGGCGACAACATACTTGTTCATTGTTACGCTGGTAGACAAAGGAGCGCTATCAGTGTGGCGGTATATATGGTCTCAAAACACGGGTATACTCCACAAGAAGCTTGTAAGATGGTCTTGGAGAAAAGACCAGAGGCATTTCACTTTGGAAAGAGTTTAAATTTTGATCAAGCTCTTAATAAATATTATAAAAAATATCACTCGAAATAAGACGATAATATCAAGATTTTACCAAATTGTTTATTGTTATTTTTATTATAATTATTTAATTTAAATATGTTTATTTAATTAAATTTATTTAAAAACAAAAGAATATACAAATTAAGATGGAAATATATAAAACACCCGTTGACATAAAAACTCTTATACAAACTAGCACTATAGATATATATGATAAAACTAAATTAATAGAGAAATTAAAAGATAATTTTTCAGAAGATGAACAAAAATTGTATGTATGTAATTTGTTTTTATTCTTACATTATCATCCAATTAATGATTTCATTATCAATTTAGATAATGTATGGAAATTTATAGGATTTTCTAACAAAGGTAATGGAAAAAGATTATTAAAACAACATTTTACTGAAAATAGAGATTATAAAATTGCGCTTCTCCGTTCTGAGAAGCGCAAAAACGAAGGTGGTCATAATGAAGAAACAATTATGTTGAATATAAATACATCAACCCAAGTCGAATCTAACGATTCGAGTTCGTTTCACTCACAAATTGTAAAAATTCTACCAAAAATATTTTCTATTATAATATGAATAATTCTTATTATAATTCTTATTATAATCGTAATTGTAATTTTTGTCTATTTATTGACATTTCTAATGGTCTAAGATTTTTGTAATTAAAACATTTTAATTGCTCTTTTTCATTAGTTAAATCAAATAATATTATAGGTTTAACATGATCAATTTCCCATTTGCCATAATCATTCATAGTTAATTTTTCTGGTAATAAATTAACTAAATATAAATACAATTGACGTTCATCACATCCAATTAATGTTTTATAAGATATAGTTCTTATAATATTTTTATGTTTATACGCTTTATTCATTCTACTAATTAAATTTTCCCATAATTTATTTTCTAATGAATTTTCTTTATTAATTCTTATATTTCCAGCATTCAATTTAGAATCTAATTTTTTCTTTTCAATATGTTTTTTAATGTAGTAATTTTTAATATTTTCACTTTTAGACATCACTTTAAATTATTATTGTTTTAACTTTAATTCATTTTATTTGAGAAAATATTTTTGGTAGAATTTTTACAATTTGTGAGCGAAGCGAACGCGAATCGTTAGATTCGACTTGGGATCAAGCAAATATTTAGGAGTGTGTCTTAATAAACGAACTGGAAAATATAAATCAATTGTTGTTTATAATAAAAAACAAATACATATTGGCACTTTTACAGATGAAATACAAGCTGCAGAAGCATATAATAAAAGAGTATCTGAACTAAATGATAAATTTAATACCAATTACAAATTAAACGAAATTACAGATTAAATGAAATTTAATTTTTCATTTAATATTACGAGTTTAAAAATAAAAAATATTATTATTACAATAATATTAATAAATGGAAACTAAAGAAAAAATAAGAGTTTTATTTCGTGGATGGTTTGAAATCCCCCATAGTTATTCATTAGTAAACTGTTTTCAAATAGTTCATTTGTATAAACGTTACAGTGAAGACATTGAATTTTATATACAAGAAATGCCTTATTTTAGAGAGGAATGGAATTCTTCTAAAAAATTGGTTTACAGTGAAGAATATAATAATATTATTCGTAATTTCAAGGTATGGAATGGTGAAGATGTAGATTTAGTATATAGTATTACGTATCCTTATGATATGAATATGTTGAGAGATATTCCTAAATGTGTATTTTATACATCAGAGTTTGCCACATTGGATAAAAACTATTTTACATGTAATGATCCTCAATTTTCATCAGAGGAAATTGTTGAAACGTATATAAAAGATAATCCAAAATTGTACATGACATCACCAAGTGTATGGTCATCTTTTGGTATGAAAAAGTATGGATTACCAGATGAAAGGAATAGGATTATTACTCACGGTGTGGATACAAATGTATTTAAATATGATAACAGTAATAGACAACGTATCAGAGATTTTTACAAGGTAAAACCTGATGATATTTTGCTAATTAATATTGGTTCCATGACAAAAAACAAGGGTATGTTGTATATTTTGCAATGTTTAAATATTTTAGTAAATAGACTAGGTAAAAAGAACTTTAAATTATTATTAAAGGGTACGGCTGATTTGTATCAATCCAAGGCATTTTTAGAAATTTATTTTGAAGAATTACGAGCTGCAAATGCGATTACAAAGGAGGAAATGGAGTATCTTTTAGCAAATAATCTTATTTTTACGGATAAAACATTATCGTATTCTAAAATTAATGATTTATTTAATGCTGCTGATTTGTATTTGTCACCTTATTTAGCAGAAGGATTTAATTTGACAACATTAGAAGCATTATCAGCTGGATTACCTGTAATGGTACCACAAACTGGTAGTACAAAAGAATATATGAATGATATTTATACAAATGGTGGTGAAGATCATATTATTTATATAGAATCCAATATAGTAGAGTTAACAAATGGTTATAAACAAAACAATATAGATTTTGAAAGATTATTGAATTTAATATTAGCCAGTGAATCAAGGATATCTTCATTAAGTCAATTACGAAGTGATACTGGCGTCGTGTCTTATAGTAAAATGAAAAATTATATAATCAAGGACTATAGTTGGAACCGTGTAGCAGAACTGCTTTATGATTATTTTAAATATATTATAGAATGTTAAAGCACTGGTATATAGATGTATATAGATGTATATAGATGTATATAGATGTATATAGATGTATATAGATGTAAGATAATGTCATCAGTAAGGTATTTTTATTTTTGTTTAACATTAATAGTATTATTATTTTTTCTTTGTAATTAATAAGAATATATGGATATAATAGTATTATTATTATTAGTTATAGGTATAGCTTTTGTGGCTGTTTCTTGGGCTAAATCTGATTTAAGATGTCCTCCTCCAAAAATAGTATATAGGTATATACCAAAACATACATTAGACGTTCAATTTGGAACTGAAAATAATCCTAGTGAAATATTTAAAGACATGTTTACAAAAAGTAGTCCTTGGATAGGTGGTTTTGGATTAGGTAATAAGACTTTTACTAGTGAAATACAAGCAGCTTCTGAAAAAAAGTAATGAAATGTTAACAGATATGTATACAAAAGGTGGAGAACGTATCTTTCACCCACTGTTAAACAATAAAAATTTAAGTTTATGGAAGAAGGACAACAAAAAGGACAAAAAGGACAAAAAGGACAAAAAGGACAACAAAAAGGACAACAAAAAGGACTAAAAAGACTAACAAAAAGGACTAAAAAGACTAACAGACTAAAAAATTATTATTTTAATTTATTAAAGTATTAAAATAAAAGTTATTTTCTGATTGAATTGTATATTAAACCATAAATGTATTGGTTGTATTATGATTTTTTTTCACAATCACATAATTTTATATTGACATTGACAAGGACATTTATACGCCCTGTTCCGTTATTAAAAGCAATGATTGTATCAGATGGAGTTGTTAATTCTATAAAGTTTGGAATAGAATACATTTATTATAAAATCCAAGAAGTATCAAACGACAAGTATAATGACAAGGACAAGTATAATGACAAGGACAAGTATAATGACAAGGACAAGTATAATGACAAGGACAAGTATAATGACAAGGACAAGTATAATGACAAGGACAAGTATAATGACAAGGACAAGTATAATGACAATTTAAAACGAATATTAATTACAAAATACAATAGTTTATATGAAATACAATGTATAGATAGATACATATTGTATTGTATTGTATATGGGTTTTATTCATTTGTAGATTGGAATTTATGTGACCAAGGAAGTTGGCAAGGTACCCTTAACTTTAACTGGCAAGGTATTAAGGATTTGCATTATGTTGTATATTTGTTATTAACGTTACCAGTTATACAAAATAAAATACTTGTAAATGTGAAGGATTATTATAGACGATATTGTGAAAATAAAGAAATTTTTTTAAAGTATTCTTGTTCAAAATTGATAATATCAGGGCTTCAGAATTTAGATAATGGTATAAAACCTATACAAAATTATCAAATATTTATATTATACAAGTATTTATCAATTGATTTAGTATTTGGTTTTTTAAAGTCATATTTGTTTATACATGTATTGTATTTTTTAAAAGATACTGAATCTACGTATTATTATTACAAGGCTATAAAATTGGCCTATTATTATAGTAGTGGGTTTTTATTTAATACAATAACAAAAGATGATTCTTTGTATATTATAAATATAATCATTCAAGATAAAAGATGGTTTGATATACATAAAATTGAAATAGTACAAGCGATTTACAACATTATTAGTTACAAATACTTTATGGTACAAAGGGGTGATTCAAGTATCACTTTTTATTTATATGTATTAAAAGCTTTTACATTATATTCTATTGTATGTTTATTGAAATTATTTGTATTTTATGTTAATGCAATTATAGTAATAACTTATTTATTTGTTAGCGAATATATAAATCCACTTGATAATTATACAGATAGAATAAAACGTTCTATAACCGGTTTAGTTATATATTTGTTATTATTATTAAATATAAATGACATGGTTATTAGTGTGATATTTATATGTCATCCAATTATTTATTATGTATGTGAAGAAATTTTGTTTTTTATACGTAATATTTATGATATTAAAAAGGTAATGGATTTTTATAATAGTGGTGATAAAAAAGTTATAAAAACAAAAATTGTTAGTTGTAATAATTGTGATGATTATATATTTATAACAAAAGAGTAAAGGTACCTTTAACACACAGCGCGTAACTTAACGCAGAGCGCGTAAGCGGGTAGGTACTGAAATTTATCGTCTAATTAATTTTACATTTGATGTGTAAAATATATGTATTTTTTTTACATATATTTTATAAATATGTCTGTAAATATGTCTGTAAATATGTCTGGAAATATGTCTGGAAATATGTCTGGAAATATGTCGGTGTATATGTATAATAAGATTGATATTGGTAAAATAAAATTTGACAATAGACCTTATAAAAAAATAAAATCAATAAATGTAGTTGGTGATGATAACATTGTACAGAATATTGTCAAGTCTATTTATTATATAGACATAAATTATTTAGGGAATCCATTATATGTTCAGATACCGTGTTTCAAGTTAACGAATATTATAGATGATGTTGTAGAATTAGTAATAAACAACGATTTTTATAATTTTATACAAAGTTTAGAAAGTTATATAATAGATATAGTTCACGATAAATCAGAGACGTGGTTTTTGGGTAAAAAATTTACAATGAATAAAATTATAAATTGTTTAGTTTCAAATGTTAATAGATTAAATGATGATTATTATTTATCATTATTATTATCAAAAAATATTTCATTATATGACAAATGTAAAAATAAAATTTCTTTAGAAAAATTGAAGGCGATGAAAAGTGTAGATATAGTTTGTATAGTAAAAATAACAAACTTGCAATTTATAGATAATAGATTTATTTGCAACTTGGTTATTGAACAAGCCAAGATTATTAATGAAATGCAAATTGTAGAATATTCTATTATAGATAGTGAAAATTCTTTAGACAAAAATTCTTTAGACAAAAATTCTTTAGACGAAAATTATTTAGATGATGAATATTATAAAGAATAAAAAATGTATGCGTATATAAAGAAAAATGTACCTTAGAACTAATAAACAAATTGTATTAAGATAAATTTAATAAGAATTTTGTTAATAATATAAATTTATTTTGATTTGGTAATATATAGATTATGTTTGAGGAACAATTAGAAACCTTATTACAAAAAGAATGGTCTGAAGAAGAACGTATTCTCATAAAGGGTTTGATGGATAATATAGCATATTATAAGAAATTGTTACCTAAAACTTTAAAACAAGATATATTTGATGCATTGGAAATGTGTAATACTTTAAAAAACGAACTTGAATATTATAGAACAAAATGTAAATGTGATTTAAATTACAAGTGTGGGGGAAAATGCAAATGTGGTGAAATTTGCAAATGTGGTGAAAAATGCAAATGTGGTGAAAAATGCAAATGTGAATAAAATATTAAAATAAACTCACTAAATCTATTTTTGTCACAAAGATTTTTTTTTAATTAACAGACGCAATATCGCGTTTATTATTTTCTTTATTAATTGTATAAAATGTCAAGTGTTTATACAAATTTGTACTTTAATCAACCCATAGTTGTTTTAGATACTACAACTGCAAATCCAACAAGTGCCTCCCTTCTTTTATATGGAGGTTTTACAGCTCTAGGTGCAACTAGAATGTCTGGTATTGCATCATTTATTAATAATACTCAAAGTACATCGACTAGTAATGGTTCCGTTGTAGTATCTGGTGGTGTAGCTATTCAAAAAAATCTTAATGTAGGAGGAAATACAATTATATCCGGAGATCTTACAGCAGGATCTTTTACATCAGAATATCTTAAGGCAACTTCAATTACTACAACAAATTTACTCTCAACAAATATTACATCAGCTTATTTGTCCATTGGAACTGGTACTATTCAAAACATTTTAAATACAAACTTAACATCAGTATCTATAAATGCATCTAATATGACTATTGGTAGCATTTTAGCTACAACTCAAATATCTGCTGGTGGTTTATATGCACCACAAGGTACTATTACAAACCTTGTAGCTACAAATATGACATCAGGTGCATTTGCAGTAGAACAATTCATCGCAACAAATATTACTGCTTCAAATGTATTAGTAAATACAAAAATAAGTTCTGCATCGATTTATGCACCACTTGCTACCATCAGTAACGTCGTCGCTACTGCTACCAGCACTGGATCCATCGACGCTACTGGTATGACTGTCGCAACAATTTTAGCTACTTCTCAAATTAGTGCTGGATCTGTTTACGCTCCTCTTGCTACCATATCTAATGTCGTATTTACTGCTACCAGTACTGGATCCATCGATGCTACTGGTATGACTGTCGCAACAATTTTAGCTACTTCTCAAATTAGTGCTGGATCGATTTACGCTCCTCTTGCTACCATCAGCAATGTCGTAGCTACTGCTACCAGCACTGGATCCCTCGATGCTACTGGTATGACTGTCGCAACAATTTTAGCTACTTCTCAAATTAGTGCTGGATCTATTTACGCTCCTCTTGCTACCATCAGCAATGTCGTCGCTACTGCTACCAGCACTGGATCTATCAATGCTACTGGTATGACTGTCGCAACAATTTTAGCTACTTCTCAAATTAGTGCTGGATCTGTTTACGCTCCACTTGCTACCATCAGCAATGTCGTCGCTACTGCTACCAGCACTGGATC